>Ga0209273_10000090_pt1 | contig 191396 bp, 179 predicted proteins | sample tdAd471_FD_187126 | JGI IMG/M metagenome (GOLD analysis project Ga0209273, IMG submission 187126) | Marine sediment microbial communities from the Atlantic coast under amendment with organic carbon and nitrate - tdAd47.1 (SPAdes)... | ecosystem: Environmental > Aquatic > Marine > Coastal >... | reverse complement strand
ACGGTCCGGGCGAAGGCCTGGAACACGGCGATTTCCTCGGTGCAGGGAGAGCTCAGGTCCTCTTCCAGAAGCGCCATGCCGGCCTCGTCCAGGTTGGCGCCGGTGGAGGAAAGGACATCTTTGCGGTAGCGCTCGACCTCGACTTCCGGGTCGATGCGGCCGACTTCCAGGTTCGGCGGCACCTCGCCCACCGCGTCGGCGACATGCGCCGCCGGGTCGGTGGTGGAAAGGTGAACCTTGTGGCCACGCGCCGCCAATTCGACGGCGATCCGCGCGGCGATGGTGGTCTTGCCGACGCCGCCCTTGCCCATGGTCATGATCACGCCGTGGCCCTGCGACGCCAGATCGTCGATGACGGCCTCGATGCCGGCCGGCAGCGGCACTTCGACCCCGGCGTCGGCGGTGGCTGGAAGGTCCTCGTCGCCGAGCAACCGGCGCAGCGCGGCGACGCCGAGCACCTGGCCCGACTTCAGCGGCAGGTCGCGGCGCGGCAACAGGCTCAGCGCCGCCGGAATCTCGCCCATGGCCGAGCGTCCGCGCGCTTCCATGGCGACGGCGACGGCATCGCCGGCATCGGTGGCCTTGAACACGCCGTTCAGCGCCAGCGCCTGGTTCTTGACGCCGATCTCCGCCAGTTCCTCGCTGGTGCGCGCCGCCTCGTCGAGCGCCGCGCGGTCCGGCCGGCTGACCAGGACCAGCGTCGTATTGTCGCCGTCGGCCAACGCGTTCACGGCCGCTTCATAGAGCGCGCGCTGCGTCTTCAGCCCTTCCAGCGGGCCGATGCACGACGTGCCGGCGGAGCTCCCCTCGATGAACCCGGTCCAGGCGGTCGGCAACGTCAGCAGCCGGAGCGTATGGCCGGTCGGTGCGGTGTCGAAGACCACGTGGTCGTAACCTTGGGTGACGTCGTCGTTGGAGAGCAGCTTCGCGAATTCGTCGAAGGCGGCGATCTCCACGGTGCAGGCGCCGGCGAACTGTTCTTCGATGCTCTTGATGGCGGCATCGGGAAGCACGCCCCGGTAAGGCCCGATCACCCGCTCGCGGTATTCCTCGGCGGCGGCTTCCGGGTCGACGTTCAGCGCCGAGAGGTTCGGGACCTCGGCGATGGGCTGGGCCTTGGTGCCGATATGCACGCCGAAGACCTCATCGATGTTGGATGCCGGGTCGGTGCTGACCAGCAGCACCTTCTTGCCGGAATCGGCCAGGGCCACGGCGGTGGCGCACGATAGGGACGTCTTGCCGACCCCGCCCTTGCCGGTGAAGAACAGGTTGGGCGTCGGTTTCTCGAGGACCTGCATGCCGGATCAACCGCAGCAGCTGGAAGCTTCCGCTTCCTCTTTGGCATCTCCCCCGCAGCAGCTCGACTGGGCCGGCTGGGAAACGATTTCGACACCGACCTTCTCGCCCAATTCGGCGCGGTTCAGGTAGGCGCCCTTGGAGACGATCTCGTCGCCGAGCAGTACCAGCGGCAGGCAATCCATGCCGTCGGTATCGAGGGCGTGCTTGACCACGGCGTTCTCGACGAAGGCGCCGGGCTGAGTGCCCATGTTGAAACGCGCCACGTCATGGCCGCCTTTCATCAGGGCGTCGATGGCGGACGCGAACTGCGCCATCTGGTCGCTCGTGCCGGGGTCGCAAACGCCGGTGGAGCAGCAGCCGGGCGGGTCATAGATGCTGATACGGGACATGATGGGCTCCTCGCTTTCGACAATTCTGGAAATATTGAAATATCACCTTTTATCTCATCTCAAGGGCGGTGCCGTCCAGGATTTTTCGCCCGCCGGAAGCGTCGTGGACATGGCTTTATGCGCCCCTTGCATGCTGGCGGGGGTCATGGTTGCGGGGATGCATGGGGATACATCGGGAAATGGACAAACGCCACGGTTGAGGATACATCATGGGGCATGAAATCCTCCAACGTGACCCGCGTGCCGCACCTTGTCGGCGAAGCCGAACGTTGGGCCCGTCAGGGTCACCGGGGCGGCGTGCTTTGGTTCACAGGGCTGCCGGCCGCGGGCAAGAAAACCATCGCCTATGGACTGGAAAAGCGGCTGTTCGAAAGCGGCTTCGACGTCTTCGCCTTCGATAGCGCCCGGATCCGGGCCGGGCTCTGTTCGGACCTGGGTTTCAGCCGCAACGACCGCAGGGAAAACATCCGCCGCGCCGGTGAACTGGCTGCGGTGATGGCGCGCTCCGGGGTGGTGGTGATCGCCGCCTTCATTTCTCCGTTTGAAGCCGACCGCGCGACGGTGCGAAAGGCGGCGGCGAACTATCACGAGGTGTATTTCGATGTGCCGGCGAATGTCTGCGAAACGCGTGACGATCAGGGGCGTTATGCCCGTGCACGGGCCGGTGCGCTTGCGGATTTCACCGGTGTTTCCGCGCCCTACGAGCGCCCGGAAGCGCCCGAGGTGACGCTGGACGCCGTGAACTTAGGCGTGGAACAATGCGTCGCGCAGCTTGCCGCATACGTGGAACGGCATTTCCGCTCATCCGAACCGTAGGATGTGGTAGTCTGCTGAAGGTCCGCGCAAGCCGGCCGACGTATGGAAGACTAGCCGACGGAAAGCCAAGCCGATGCCGCCTGAAGATTATTTGCGACATTCTCCGATTCGGTTCGATTCGCCGGACTATCAGGCCTGCTACGAGTATTGGCACCGGTTGAAGGGCGCGCGGAAGTCGCCGAAGTGGTCGGAGTGGGACTGGTTCGAATTGCCGGTCGAACTGATCCCCTATTTTCTGGTCGTCGATGTCAGTTACGATCCGATGGATTTCGTCTACCGTTTTTGGGGCACCGCGTCGGTCAGCATGCACGGCATCGATATGACCCACCAGTCGATCTCGGATATCCGTTCCGAACCGACGGCAATGCTGACGCGCGAACAATACCAGGACGTGGTTGATTCTCACGAAGCGATCGGTGCCGAATATTCGATGCAGGCAGGCAATAGCGGACCGAACTACATGCAGATCACGCTGCGAATGCCGTTTTCCGACGACACCGGGCGGGTGACGCAGATCGCCACCTATTGCGACTGGAGCCGCGACCGTTTCGACATCCGCCAGGATTACATCCGGGAATACGGCGACCCGGTACCCTGAGCGCATGTTTTCGGGATTTATTCGGCCGCCGTCGGCCGGCGCCGGTCGGCGGCGGAGACATCGGCGATTAACACCTCACTGGCGAAGCCGCCGTTCTCGAAGCGGTGCACCTGGAAAACCGGCCTGTCCTGCATTTCCGGCGCGAATTCGCCGAGCCTGAGGTCGATGGCGACGCTCGGCTGCGTGCTCACTTGGACGCCGGCAAGCTCGCTCATGTAGGCGCGGTGGCTGTGGCCGCAGAAGAGGCGCAGGACTTGCCGGTGCCTGGAAATGACGCTCCCCAGTTCGTCGCCGGCCTCGTCGCGCAGCCATTGCCAAGGGTAGTTGGAGGTCTCGATGGGCACCGGCGGATGGTGCATGAGGATCGCGGTGGGCCTATCCGGGGCTGCCGCCAAGGTTGTGTCGAGCCAATCCAGGCGCGCCTTGTCGAGGTCGCCCTTGCGTTGGTGGCCCTGGTCGCCGGTATCTTGCTTGCGGCCGGACTGGCTGTCGAACCCGATGAGTCGAACGGCATGGTCATCGACGGCGTAAAGGATCGGCGCATCGCCGGCGCCTTCCATATATCCGTCCTCACCGAAGGCGCGACGCATGTTCGTGCGGCTGTCGCGGTTGCCCGGGACAACGTAGAGCGGCGCCGTCAGCTCCGAGAGAACCTCGCGCGCCAACGCATACTCGTCGGGCAGGTGGTTATGCGCCATGTCGCCGGTGTGAATGACGGCGTCAACGTTGCCTTTGATGGCGTTGATTCGGGTGACGACGGCGCGCAGGTTGTGCAGCCGAGCGCCGGCGGCGGGGTGTTCGTCCGTCGGCAGCAAAAGGTGGCTATCGGTGATTTGCGCGAGGATCATGGCCGGTCCGGCAGAATGATGTCCGCGGGCGCGGGTGGCGCGGGCAGGGATGGAAGCGCGTGAAACCCGCACCCGCGCAGCGGGCCGATCTCACGCCGCATCCATGCAAACGTCCTGCTTACGGACGTTTCGGCGTGGTGTATTCGACTTCTTTCTGCCACGGCTCCCACGTGGTCTCGTAGCCGACGAAGCCCTTGTCGTTGGGCGCCATCTGCTTGGTCGAAACGTAGGCCGACTTGCCTTCCGGCACTTCGCGTTTGGTTTTCGGTTCGTCGCTCATAAGTCACCTCTCTCCGGGATATCGATGCGGTGGTTGCGTTAAAATCTACTCGGTACTCGTCTTGAATGATAGCGCCGGTTCAAATCGGCACCATGCGGGCTTGATCGACCTTCGGCGCCCGGCCGATGGCGCCGCCGGCTTCGATTTCGTCGTCGGTCGCGTCGCGGACGTTGAGCACTGTCAGCATGAAGATAACATGCCGGCCGCTCAGCGGGTTGTTGCCGTCGACCGTCAACGTCTCGTCGTCCATCCGCGTCACGATGAAGCTGCGGCTCTCGCCTTTCTCGTTCTCGGTGACGATGGTGGTGCCCACTTCCCGGTATTCCTCGGGCACGTTCTCGATCTTGTCGGTGAACACCAGCGATTCGTCCCGCGGGCCGTAGAGCGTATTGCAGTCGATCGGCACCTCGATCACCTCGCCGGCGGCCTTGCCCTGTAGCTCACCGGTGACGGCCGGGGCCAGGATGTCGTTGGCGCCGTGCACGTAGCCGATCGGAAATTCGACGGCGATCAACTGGCTCCCCGTCTTCTGGTCGAGCACCTTGTAGGTGAGCTCGACGTATTTTCCGTCTTCGATGGTGTCGCTCATGTCACGTCCGTGCCCAACAAACCCAACGGTCGATCAGAAGATCGAGGCGCCGAAAATCTTGATCTCATCGTCTTCGTAACCGAGGACCAGCCGGCCCAGCCATTCGCCCTCTTTCTTGGTGCTCCTCGTGCGGTACAGCACGGTCACGTGCTGGCCGCGCCGGATGGTGCCGAGGAACTCCACCGATTCCGACAAATTCCGCGTCAGTTCACTGTTGGCGAACTGTTTGCCGACCTCGATTTCGTTGAGACCGCGCAGCAGATTTTGCGAGAAGAAACGCACGAATTCGCCGTATTGGCCATCGTTGGAGGCCTTGATCAGGTGGCTCCAAAGCGGGTTGGCGATCTCCAGAATCTCGTCGTCGGTCTTTTCGATGATGTTCATCAGCGGTTCTCTGTTGCGGACTTTGATTTGCCGCGTCCGGCCTAACAAAAAAGATCAACACGCGTCATGTTGATCCCTTTTGCGAGGCCGGACAGGAGCTCGACGAGGAACTCCTGTCCGGCGATCGGTTAGTCGTCCTTACCGACCAAGTGGTAGCAAGGCGCTTTTTCCATGGTGTACTCGCCAGTCTGCGGATCGCGGCGCGACACCGTCAGCACATGCCAGTTCTCGTCGTCCAGCTTCATGGCGTCGCCACGGTAGTAGTAGCCGGGCCAACGCGTTTCCTTGCGGAACAACGTGTGCTGCATGACGCTCTCGGAGGTGCGGTGACGGTGCTTCAACTCCCAAGCACGGAGCAATTCGTGCACGTCCTTGGCGGCGATCTTCTCGAGATCCTCTTCCATCAGCTTCATCTTCTTAAGGCCGATGTTGAGCAGCTTGTCGTTGGTCATGTAGTTGACCGTGACGCCGCCGCAGTACTCGTCCATCAGTTTCTGCAGACGGTCGAGACCCTGGCGCGGGTTGATGTAGTTGGGATTGACGTCGCCGGCAACGATCTCGTTGCGATACAGCTTGTAGTGCTCCATCGGCTTGTAGATCTCTTCCTTGCGGGAGCTGATCTGCTTTTCGGAGACCTGGATGCCTTCGGCCTTGCCGTCGTCGATGTAACGGCAAGCGGCCTTGGCGGCGAGGCGCCCTTCGGTGAAGGAGCCCGACGAGAAGGCGTGCGGCGTGCCGCCGACGGCATCACCGGCGCCGAACAGGCCCTCGACCGAGGTCATGCGGTTGTAGCCCCAGAAGTATTCCGGCGGCGACACGTCCTCGGGCCCCGAGCACCAGGCACCGGAACCGGTGGCGTGGGAACCCATGACATAGGGCTCCGACGTGGTCAGTTCCGGGTTCTCGTTCTTCGGATCGACATCGGTGGCGGCCCAGAGCACGGCCTGACCGACGGTCATGCCGAGGAAGTTGTGCCAGCCGATTTCTTCCAGGTGCGGGTCCTGGAAGGCTTCCATGGTGACCATGTGGATCGGGCCGCGGCCGGCGTTGACCTCGGAGATCAGGGCATGGTTCCGCAGGCAGGTCGGGATCGGGCGGTGGGTCTTGTGCGACAGCTCCGGATCCAGGTATTCCTTGCCGACCATCTTCTGCAGTTCCGGGAACCACTTCGACTCGTACTCTTCGCCGTAGGCGTTTTGAGTGTAGGTCTTGAGGTGCAGGAAGTAGGCGCCGACCGGGCCGTAACCGTCCTTGAAACGCGCCAGGACGATCTTGTTCTCCATCTGCGTCATCTTGGCGCCGGCACCGATCAGGAGGCCGTAGGCGGAGCCCGACGACCAAGGCGCGTACCAGGTCCGGCCGCTGCCTTCACCCGTGGAACGCGGCTTGTAGATGTTCGATGCGCCACCCGCGCCGACGATCACGGTCTTCGACTTGAAGACATGATAGTCGCCGGTACGGACGTTGAAGCCGACGGCGCCGGCAACACGATTTTCCTTGGCTTCGTCCATCAGCAGATGCGTCAGGCAGATGCGGTTGTAGACCTTGTCGGCCGACTTCTTCGCGGCTTCCGCCACGATCGGCTTGTAGGATTCGCCGTGGATCATGATCTGCCAGCGGCCCTCACGGAGGTAGGTGCCCTTTTTCTCGTCCCGCATCAGCGGCAGGCCCCAATCCTCGAACTGGTGCACGGTGGAGTCCACATGGCGCGCCATGTCGAACAGCAGGTCTTCGCGGACCAGGCCCATCAGGTCGATGCGCGCGTATTGCACGTGATCTTCCGGGTTGTTCTCGCCGAAGCGGGTGCCCATGTAGCAGTTGATCGCGTAGAGGCCCTGCGCGACGGCGCCGGAGCGGTCGATGTTGGCCTTTTCGGCGATGACGATTTTCTTGTCCTGGCCCCAGAACCGGGCTTCGAAGGCCGCACCGGTGCCGCCGAGACCGGCGCCAGCGACCAGGATGTCGATGTTGTCTTCTGTGATCGTTTTGTAAGCCATCAGTAGTACACGCCTTTTTTCATCGTAAGCCCATTCGATTCCAAGGTATGCACACCGCCGTCGTCGAAGCGGATATACTTGGGCTCGTTGTACAGCAACTGGCTATCGCGCATTTCCTGCGACGGACCCTCCACATCCTTGAGCTGCGGAATGCCGCTGCCCCAGGGCTTGGTGGTGATCGGCGCAAGAAGGTTGAGATCCTTCTTGCCGTTGCGGAACTTGATCCGCCAGGCAATGACGCCCTTCTCCTCGTCGCGGTCGACGCGGACCGAGTGGCCGAGTGGCGCGAAGTCGGCATAGCCGCGGACATCGATGGCGTGCTGCGGGCAGGCCTTCACGCAGGAGTAACACTCCCAGCACATGTTGGGTTCGATATTGTAGGCGCGTCGATAGGTCTTATCGATGTGCATGATATCCGACGGGCAGATATCGACGCAGTGCCCACACCCATCGCATCGGGTCATGTAAACAAAAGTAGGCATGATACGGTTTCTCTCTAATCAGACGATTGAATTGGGTTCGATCTCAATAGTGCTTCGGCGACTCGCGCTTGATGCCGAGGCCCATGTTGGGCGGATTGGCACCCATGTATTGCGGAATATCGGGGAACTTCTTCTGCAGTTCGGGGTCCGTAAGATCGCCGATCTCGGGCAGGTTCTCGCGCGAGCCGTCCGCCTTGATCATGCGCTTTTGGAAAGCGGCCGCGGGCTTGAAGAACATGTGCGCGAACTTCGACCACAACACGCCGCCGAACAGCACCAGGCTGGCGCCGATGAACAGGATCAGGAACAGCGTCGAGGCGCCGTTGCCGCTGGCCTGCAGCACCGACCAGATCAGGCCGAAGGTGGTAGTGCCGAGCAGCGACAGGATGAACAGGTCGGCCTTGACGATCCGGTACCAGGGGTTGCCCTCGGCCGCCACGTCGACGCGGATGAAGAACCAGAACCAGTAGCCGCCGAAGCAGACCGACAGCGCGCCCAGGTGCCAGAGCTGCGCCACGATGCCCGGCGCTTCCCGGTTCGGGTAGGCGAAAACGAGCGCTACCGTGGTAATCACGAACAGGATGAACCCGTACATGGTGAACAGGTGCGACACGCGGCGGCGCGGGTTGCAGAACTCGCCCGAGGTCAAGACGTCCTCGGCGATGGTCTTCACCGCGATGCCGATCTTTTCGCCGCCGCCGACCTCGCGTTCGCGGGAGGCTTCGGCCTTTTTGGCGTTCTCGAAGAAATACTTGGCGCTCTTCTTGTGAATGACGTCAATGATCGTGCCGCCCACCACAAGGATGAACATGAGGATCACGTATCCTTGGATGAGTTCCGGCGAGATGGATGCCGAAAGCTCGGCGAATGGATTGCTGGTGAACATTAGTTAGCCCCAACGTTGGTTATTCATAAACATCACACGCTCCGGACGATCCTGAGCCTGCGTCGATTTCGACATCGCCAATTTCAAGGATGGCGGCGCCATGGTGTTTCACGGGCCGCATCAAGGCAAGACCCCGGCCGTGAAAAAGGGGTCCTATACGCCTAAATTCTGGCAGATGAACGGTATTCGGCATGATTTACGTCGCGGTCCCCGTCGGTCGTGTGGAAGTCCGGAAACTGAATCGGCAAAGGCACAATCCTTGTGATGGTTTTATCCCAAGCTTGCGCGCTAGGCGATTCCCGCTATTTCGAAGTCTCCCGATTTAAAAAACTCAACCCGAGGGATTGCCCGTGGAATTGATTGCGTCCAGGTGGCGGCCAGGCCCCTATTATTGTTGTGACACTCTTCTGTATCCTAGGCCAACCGGTTCATATTCAATTTTTATATATTTAGTGGGCGGGGGTGTCAACGCGTACGGCGTGCGCTTTCGAAGCCTCTGAGAGCGCCCGTCCGGCGGCTTTGAGATCGTCGATCAGGGGCTCGCGCCCTTGCGTCGAGAGGCGCCCGCTGAGCGCCAGCACGGCAACAGCCCCGATGGCCGCGCCGGTGCCGTCCAACACCGGCACCGCCAGCACCGTGACGCCGGCCAGGTAGTTGCCGTCGTCTTCGGCGAAGCCGTTCCGGTTGACGGCTCTGACCTCTTCCATCCAGGTCGAGAAATCCGGCGTATCTTGCCATTCGAGATCGGCGAAGGCGCGTTCCAATGCCGCTTCGCTCCAGTTGCCGTGGGCGGCGAAGCAGCGTCCGGTGGCGCTGGTCAGTGCCGGGAAGCGGCTTCCCAAATTGGCGTGGACGCTGAAGTTGGTGGTCGCGCAGGCAATAGCCGTGACCGTCAGGTCCGGGCCGCCATCCCATTCGATGCCGAGCGCCGTGACGCCGTGCTCGCGCGCGAGTTGATCCAGATGCGGCTGGAATTGCCGGGCCAGCGGCGGGCTGCCGAGATAGGCGCGCGCCAATTCGACGGTGCCCGGCCCCAGCCGGTAGCGTTTCGATCCCGGTTCGGCGGCCGCCAGCCCCTCGTGCGCCAGGGTGCGCAGGATATGCAGCACGGTGCTCGGCACCAACCCAAGGTCGGTGGCGATTTCGGTCACGGTCAGCGGCCCCTCCGCCGCGCCCAGCAGCCGAAGAATGGCGGCGGCGCGTTTGACGGCGTTGACGGGACGGGCGGGGTTATCGGCGTTCATCGTCGAAACCTATGGGATTTTATAAAATTGTCAATAGACAATTATAAATTCGCATTTGACAATAAAATTTCTCCGGTGCTACCATCTCCGCCAACAATAAATCAAAGGCTTCAACCTCGGGGACGAAAATGGTCAAGCTGACCGAACTCACCAGCCATGCAGACGCGATGCGGCATTTTTCCAAGGCCGCCTTGTGGGAATTGTTCGATGGCGACCGCGAGCGATTGAACATCGGCCACGAATGCGTCGATCGCCATCCGCCCGAGCGCATTGCCATCCAGATCGCTCACGCCGATGGGCGCGACGAAACCATCACCTTCGGTGAGCTCAAGGCCTGGTCCAACCGCTTCGCCAAATGGCTGATGGCCAAGGGGGTTCGTGAAGGCGATCGGGTGGCGATCATGCTGGAGCCGTCGTTGCCGTTCTATGCCGCGCTATTCGGCGCCATGAAGCGCGGTGCCGTGGCGGTGCCGCTGTTCACGTTGTTCGGCCCCGAGGGGCTGGCGCTCAGGATCGGCGACTGCGATCCGGCGCTGCTGGTATTGGCGCCGGAAAAGGCGGAGCTTGGCAATGCCGCCAGCGTCCCTTGCGTTATCGCCGACGTGGCGTTTCTCGATGAGCTGGCCGGTCAGTCCGACGACTTCACACCGGATACGGCGGCCAACGACATGGCCATGTTCCAGTATACCTCGGGCACCACGCGGCAGTTGCCGGAAGCGGTCAAGCACCGCCACCGCGCCGTGGTCACCGTCGCCATCGCCGCGCTCTATGCCACCGGCGTGCGGCCCGGCGAGCGCTATATGTGCCCGTCTTCGCCGGCCTGGGGGCATGGGCTATGGCATGGCACGCTGGCGCCGTTGTCTTTGGGCGTCTCGATTGCGGCCTACGCCGGTCCGTTCGATGCGGAACGCCTGATGCAGGCCATTGAGAACTTCCATATCACCAACATGTCCGCCGCCGCCACCCACTATCGCATGATGAAACAGGCCGGCACCGCCGGCACCCATGCCTTCGGGCTCGAGAAACTCACCTTCACCGGCGAAGCCATGGACGGCGACACCGCCGAATGGGTGAGGGCGACCTTCGGCCAGGATGCGCGATCCATCTACGGCAGCACCGAGGTCGGCGTTATCCTTGCCGGTTATCCCGGCGCCGAGGATTTTCAGTTCAAGCCGGGCTCGCTCGGCAAGCCGGTGCCCGGCGTCGAGGTCGCCATCTTCCGGTCCGACGGCACCGAGACCGCGCCCGACGAGGTCGGAGAGATTCACGTCAAGCGCCCGGACGGCTGGTTTCCGATCAAGGACCTGGGGCACCTGGATGCGGATGGGCATTTCTATCACGACGGCCGCGCCGATGACGTCATCATCTCGGCCGGATGGACCATGAGCGCGCAGGAAATCGAGAACACGCTGATGACCCACGCGGACGTCAATGAAGTGGCGGTGATCGCCGTTCCCGACGAGACCCGCGGCCAGGTGGCCAAGGCGGTGGTGGTTTCCGGCCGCGCCGCTTCAGACGAATTCGTGGCCGAGCTTCAGGAATTGGCCAAGAGCCGCCTTGCGCGGCACGAGTACCCACGCCAGGTGGCCTTCGCGGCAAGTTTGCCCAAGACCCCCGCCGGCAAGATCAACCGCAAAGCATTAAGGGACGCAGAAAAATCATGATGGACGACACCCCCATGGACAACACACCCGGCAATTTCCCCCGCATCACCGAGCAGGGCCTCGACGAGCTGAGCCAGCGCATCGGCGTCAAGATCGCGAACGAGATCGAGCCCTGGTGCTTTGAGGCGACGCGCGACAACATCCGCCACTATGCCCACGGCATCGGCGACGACAACCCGCTCTGGTGCGACCCCGATTACGCCGCCAAGACCCAGCACGGTGGCATCGTCGCGCTGCCGTCGTTCCTGTTTTCGTGCTCGCGCATCATCTCGGGTTACGTCGGCGGGTTGCCCGGCGTGCATGCTATGTGGGCCGGCGCCGACTGGACCTGGCACAAATGGGTGAAGCGCGGCGACGAGCTTCGGACCGAATCGTATCTGAAGGAACTGATCCCGCATGAGACCCGGTTCTCGGGCCGCGCCATCCAGCAGGTCTATCACGTCGATTTCTATAACCAGGAAGGCGACAAGCTGGCCGAGGCCGATAGCTGGTGCTTCCGCACCGAGCGCGACACGGCGCGCGAACTCGGCACCAAGTACAAGGAACTGAAGGCCAAGCCGGCCGAGCGCTACACCGAAGAAGAGTTGACCGAGATCTACCGCCACTACGCGGAGGAGCACGTGCAAGGTGCCGAAACCCGCTATTTCAACGACGTCGCCGTCGGCGACGAAATCCCGACCATGGTCAAGGGGCCGATGACGGTGACCGGCTTCATCGCCTATGCGCAGGGCTGGGGCGGGCTCTACATTCGCGCCAACAAGCTCAACTGGAAACAGATCCACGCTCATCCGGGTCTCGGCATTCCGAACCGCTTCAACATTCCCGACTGCCCCGAACGCGTGCATTGGGAACAGGACCTGGCCCTCGCGGTCGGCGCCCCCGGCGCCTACGACTACGGCCCGGAGCGCTGCTCGTGGCTGACCCATCACATGACCAACTGGATGGGTGACGACGGTTTCCTGGTCAACGCCAAGAGCAAGATCCGCCGCCACAACCCGGAAGGCGACACCATCTTCATTCGCGGCAAGGTGACCGCCGTTCGCGATGACGCGGACCCGAATTTCGGTCTCGTCGACATCGAGCAGGAAGCCCGCACCCACACCGACGAAGTGTCGATCCTGGGATCGGGCACCGTGCGTCTGCCGAAGCGCGGCTGATGGGCGAGGGGGGAGACCAGGGGCCGTTGGCCGGCATCCGGGTGCTGGAATTCGGCCAGGTCCTGGCCGTGCCTTATCTCGGCCTGACGCTCTCGGACCTGGGGGCGGAGGTGATCAAGGTCGAACCGCCCGCGGGCGAGCCCAGCCGCGGCTTCAAACCGCCCGAAGTGGAAGGCCACTCCCCCTATTTTCTGTCCATGAACAGGAACAAACTGGGTGTCACGTTGGACCTCAAGCAGCCGGCCGCCATCGAGGCCATCCATGCCTTGGCGGCCAAAAGTGACGTGGTGATCGAGAACTACCGCGTCGGTGTCATGGAACGGCTCGGCATCGGCTATGAGGATTTCCGCGCCATTAACCCGCGCATCGTCTACGCGGCCATTTCCGGCTACGGCCGTACCGGCCCGCTCGCCGGGCGGCCCGGCTACGACCCGATCTCGCAGGCGGAATCCGGGTTGATGGCAATCAGCGGCGATGCCGGCGGCCCGCCGACCCGTACCGGTGTCGCCATCGTCGATGTCGTTGCCGGCCTTTACGCCGGGCAGGCCATTCTCGCCGCGCTCTACGCCCGTGAACGAAGTGGCCGGGGCCAGCGCATCGATGCCAACCTGCATGCCACGGGGCTCAACATGCTGGCCAACTTTTCCGGCCAGTCTTTGCTTTGCGACGACGATCCGACGCGTTTCGGTTCCGGCAGCCAGGCGGCGCAGCCCTCCGGCGTCTACCGGTCGAGAGATGGCGAATTCATGATGGCGGTCGCCGCCGACGCCATGTTCCGGCGCTTCTGCGAACAAGTGATCGAGCGGCCCGACCTGGCCGACGATTCGCGTTTCGCCATGAACGCAGGTCGCCTGGCCAACAAGGCGGCCATGGACGCCGAATTGGCACCGCTGTTCGCCACCATGACCAACGCCGAAGTGATCGAGCGCATGAACGCCGCCGCCATCCCTTGCGGTGAGATCATGGGCGTACGCGACGCACTGCGTTCGCCGACCACCGAGGCGCTCGATTTGATCACCACCGCGCATCACACGGAACTCGGTGATTTGAAGACGCTGAAGCCCGCATTCCAGCTTTCCGAAACACCGGTGCGCGAACCCGTCGGCGCGCCGCTGCTGGGCGAACACACCCGCGACGTGCTGAGCCGGGTCGCCGGTTTCGATGAGGCCAGGATCGACGCCATGATCGCCGAGGGCGCGGCGATCACTTCCTAGCGATATCGGGTTGCACCCGTGCGCCCCAGGTGCATGATCTGAACCATGGAGGCTTTCGATTACGTCATCGTGGGGGCAGGGTCCGCCGGCTGCGTGCTCGCCAACCGGCTGAGCGAGGATCCGTCCGTCAGCGTCTGCGTCCTGGAGGCGGGCCCGGTGGACTGGAACCCCTACATCCACATCCCCGCCGGCTTCATCAAGACCTTCACCGATGCCAGCGTCAACTGGCTCTATGAGACCGAGCCCTCCGAATGGACGGGCGGGCGGCGCATCGCGCAGCCGCGAGGAAAGACCCTCGGCGGGTCCAGTTCCATCAACGGCCACATCTACACACGCGGCAACCGCATGGACTACGACCACTGGGCACAGCGCGGCAACCGGGGCTGGGGCTTCGCCGACGTGCTGCCCTACTTCAAGCGCGCCGAGATGCGCGTGGGGGAGGGCGACGAAACCTTCCGCGGCCGCGAGGGCCCGCTCGCCGTCACCGACATCGATTGGAGCCATCCGCTGACCGAAGCCTTCATCGAAGGCGCCCAGACCCTCGGCATCCCGCGCAACCCCGATTACAACGGCGCATCCCAGGAAGGCGTTACCTATTCGCAGCGCACCATCCTGGGCGGGCGGCGCATGAGCGCGGCGCGCGCCTACCTGCACCCGGCGCGCTCGCGCCCGAACCTCAAGGTCATGACCAAGGCCCACTCTACCGGTCTCCTAATGGACGGAAAGCGCGCCACCGGCGTCAGCTACGCCAAGGGCGGGCCGCGCGGCAAGCCGATGCAGGTGATGGCCCGCAAGGAAGTGATCCTCGCCGGCGGCGTCATCAACTCGCCGCAGCTCCTGATGCTGTCGGGTATCGGACCGGCGGGGCTGCTGAATTCGTTCGGCATCGAGGTACGGCACGAACTCAAGGGCGTCGGCGAGAACCTGCGCGACCACTACGCGCCCCGCTTCACTGCAAGGGTCAAGAACATCGACAGCATCAACCAGCGGGTGCGCGGCCTCCGGCTGATGGGCGAGGTTGCCAAGTGGGTGTTTACCCGCAAGGGCATCCTGTCGCTCAGCCCCACCCTGGTCTATTGCTTCTGGCGTTCGGCGCCCGAGATCGCCAACAGCGACCTGCAGTTCACCTTCACCCCCGCCAGCTACAAGGAAGGCGTCCAGAACCAGTTGGACGACTTTCCCGGCATGACCATCGCGTCTTGGCAGCAGCGCCCGGAGAGCGCCGGCTACGTGCGGCTGCGCTCCGCCGACCCGTTCGACAAGCCGGTCATCCAGCCCAACTACCTGGTCGAGGAGTCCGACCGTCGGGTACTGCTCGCCGGCATGAAGCTGGCACGCCGGCTCCTGAGTTCCGAACCCTTGCAACCCTACTACGACTTCGAGACCTTCCCCGGTCCCGACGTGCAGACCGACGACGAGTTGATGGACGCCGCCAAGGCGCGCGGCACCACCACCTTTCATCCCATGGGCACCTGCCGCATGGGGCCGGCGACCGATCCGACGGCGGTGGTCGACGACGAGCTTCGGGTGCACGGGGTCCAAGGGCTGCGCGTCATCGATGCTTCGGTCATGCCGATGATGCCGTCAGCCAATCTCAATGCCGCGACGATCATGATCGCGGAGAAGGCGTCCGATATGATACGCGGGCGGACGCCTTTGGAACCCGTCATCCCGCCCGATACATGAACGACGCTTGAATAGGGAGAAAGCTCATGAGTCTGGACCAAGTGAAGGCCCTGACCTTCGATACCGGGGGGACCATCCTCGACTGGCACACCGGTTTCCGCACCGCGCTCGCCGAACTCGGCGCCAAGTACGGCGTCGAGCACGACTGGGGCATGCTGGCGAACGAGGTGCGCCGGCGCGGCCTCGGCGCCATGCTGAACCTGGGCGAACACGAACCGCCCGGCTACAACTTCGACGACGGCCACCGGCGCGCCGTCAACAGCGTGCTCGACGAGAACGGCCTCGAGGCGGCAACCGAGGAAGAGCGCCGCGCCATCTGGTGGGACCGGGCGCACAATTTCCAGTGCTGGCCCGATTTCCCGGCGGTGCTGCCGAAGCTGCGCTCCAAGTTCATCTGCGCGTCGTTCACCATCCTGAGCTTCCGCATCATCATCGACACGGCGCGCGCCAACGGCTTGAGCTGGGACGCGGTGATCTCGTGTGAGGCCATCGGCAAGTACAAGGTCCTGCCGGAGGCCTATCAGGGCGCGGCCAAGTTCCTGCAACTGGACCCGAGCGAGATCCTGATGGTCGCCTGCCACAACTTCGACCTCGACGCCGCCAAGGGCCAGGGCTTCAACACCGCCTTCGTCAAGCGTCCGGACGAGTGGGGCGCCGAAGGCCCGCCCGACCCGGAGCCCAACCCGATCCACGACATCGTCGTCGACAGCTTCCCGGAACTGGCCGCGCGGCTGGGCGTCGAGGTCTAGCGGCCGATGCGGGTCGTCGGCGCCGGGTTCGGCCGCACCGGCACCAAGTCCCTGAAGCTGGCGCTGGAACGGCTCGGCTTCGGGCCTTGCCACCACATGCTCGAAGTGGGCACCAACCCGGACCAGCTTCCGCATTGGCAGCGCGCGGCGGCCGGCGAGGCGATGGACTGGTCCGAGGTGTTCCGCGACTACGGCGCCTGCGTCGATTGGCCGTCGGCGCGCTATTGGCGCGAACTGGCGGCGCACTACCCGGATGCCAGGATGATCCTAAGTGTGCGCGACCCGGACGCCTGGTTCGACAGCGTGCAGCGGACCATCTTTCCGGTCATGCGCGACCACGCCAAGCACGCCGAGCCCGAGCGCCGCCAGCGCATGGCCATGGCGCATGAGCTGATCGTGCGCCAGACCTTCGACGGGCGCATGGACGAGCGCGCCCATGCCACCCAAGTGTTCCGCGACCACAACGCGGCGGTACAGCGCGAGATCGAGCCGGACCGCTTGCTGGTTTTCGAGGCGGCGCAAGGCTGGGCGCCGCTTTGTGCCCACCTGGGTGTCGAGGTCCCCGACGAGCCGTTCCCGCTGACCAACACCACCGAGGAGTTCGTCAACCGCCGCCGCAAGCAGAGCTGAGGCGGCATCGCGTGCGCCGCATCCCGTCGATCACCGCGCTCCGCGCTTTCGAGGCCGCCAGCCGGCATCTCAACTTCCAGCTCGCGGCCGACGAGCTCAACGTCACCCCCGGCGCCGTCAGCCGCCAGATCCAGAGCCTGGAGGCGGAACTCGGCGGCGCGCTGTTCCTGCGCCATCACAAGCGGGTCGAACTGACGGCGCTGGGTCGGCGCTACGCCGACGAGATCCGGGTGCCGCTCAAGCAGCTCGCCGAGACCACGGCGCGCATCCGGGGCGAGCAGCAGAGCCAGGCGATCTCCGTCCGCGCCTATCCCAGCTTCGCCATCCGCTGGTTCATCCCGCGCTGGGGGCGTTTTCACGACACGCACCCGCAGATCGACCTGCGCCTGACCACCACCCTCAATCCCGCCGACTTCCAGCGCGGCGACGACCACATGGCCGTGCAGGTGCTCCCCGAAGGCGGCCCGAGACCCGGGCTCGCGGCGAGGAAGCTGTTGGAGATCGACTGCTTCCCGGTGTGTAGCCCCGACCTGGCCCGGAAGCTCGAGGCACCCGCGGACCTGGCGGGGGTGACGCTGCTGCACGGCCACCCGCGGCCCAACGACTGGCCCCGCTGGTGCGCGGCCGCCGGCGTCGGCGGCATCGACGCCGGCAAGGGGCTCCGTTTCGAGAGCCTCAACCTGGCGCTCCAGGCGGCGATCGAGGGCTTGGGCGTCGCCATCGCCATCGGCGCCCTGGTTGGGGACGATCTCGCCGCCGGCCGGCTTGTCCGGCCCTTCGAATTCCAGCGCCGTTCCCAGCATCCGTTCTACCTGGTCTATCCCGAAGCCCGTGCCAGGGACCCGGGTGTCGCCGCCTTCATCGACTGGCTCGTGGCGGAAGGCGATGAAGGGAGCGGGGGCTAGACCGTCAGCGCGGCCTGGGCACGCTCCAGGCTCGGCGTCTCGCCGTCCAGCAACAGGGTCGCCGCCGCGTGTTCGGCGGCCTGGTCGTCGAGGCTCATGGGATCGTGCGGCCGGAGCCGGTGATCCATCACCAGCCTGGACAGCAGAAGCCGGCCGGCATCGCCGGACTGCTCGCCCATCATCGCCCCCTCGCGCGCCAGCAGGACGGCGCTCATGACGTGGTAGAGCGCGTTCGACGCCTGGCGCGAGAAGGATTCGTTTTCCGGCTTGGCCGCCACCTGATCGGCGAAACGCACGGCGCGGTCGACCATGGCCGACAATTCGCCCCGGTACTGGCCGGGGAGATCGTCGGCGCCCTCGATGGCTTCGTGCAGTTGCGCGCCCAGGGCCTCGTGCGCCTGCGCCTTGGGGATAGCGCGCTTGGTGACGTCCAGCGCCACGATCGACGACGTGCCCTCCCACACCACGCCCAGGTGCGCGTCGCGCACGAGGCGCGCATTGACCCATTCCTCGATGTAGCCGTTGCCGCCGCGCGCTTCCATAGCGGCGGTGGCGACCTTGACGTTGTCGCGGCACATGCGGCCCTTGATCAAGGGCGTGATGATGCGCAGCGCGCGCGCAGCTTCCTCGTCGCCGGCGTCGGCCTTTTCCATGACGCTGGCGGTGAACATGAAGCTCGACAGCGCCTGTTCGGTCGGCACCATGGTCTTCATGATCTGGCGGCGCATGAGCGGGTGGTTGATGAGCTTCTCGCCGAAGGTGTAGCGGTTGCGTGCCACCATCATGGTCTCGTTCAGGCAACGCCGCATCATCGCCGCCGCGCGCACGCCGTGCGAAAGCCTGGACAGGTTGACCATGTCGAGCATGTGCTTGAGGCCCTTGCCTTGCTCGCCCAGCAGGTACGCCTCGGCGCCGTGGAACGACACCTCGCCCGACGCCATCGACTTCGACCCCAGCTTCGGTTTCAGCCGCATGATCTTGTAGGCGTTGCGCGATCCGTCCTCCAGCGTGCGCGGCACCGCGAACAGCGACAGCCCGCGCGAACCCCACTCGGCGCCTTCCGGGCGCGCCAGCAGCATGATCAGCCCGCCGTCGGTGGTCGAGCAGAACCACTTGTCGCCATGGATGCGCCAGGTACCGTCTTCCAACCGTGCCTCGACCTCGATATTGCCGACGTCGGAGCCGCCGGATTGTTCGGTCATGAACTGCGCGCCGGTGACCATGTCGGCGTACTTGTCGGCGGTCATGCGCGGGTAGTAGCGTTCGCGGATGTCGGGCTCGGCATACTTGCCGACCAGATAGGCCGACGTGTCGGTGGCGCTGATCGGGCACATCAGGCCGAACTCGGATTGCACGAACAGGTACTGCACCGCGTACTTGGCCAGCGGACCCAGCTTTTCCGGCCAATCGAAGGCGCCCGGCTTGTGGCTCATGCGGTTGAGCGCGAAGTCCTCATAGGCCATGCGCTCCATTTCCTTGTAGGCGGGATGGTACTCGATCCAGTCCTCGTCGCGGCCGAAGCGGTCGCGGGCATGCAGCACCGGCGGATGCGCATCGGCGGTGCGCGACAGATCGTCCAGCTTGCCGCCGGCCAGCCCGCCCAGCCGCTCCAGGTGCGGCGCCATGTGCGCGTGCAGATCGGGCGCCATGTAGAACTTGAGCAGCGCCTGGAAGCCCTTGTCCAGGTGGTAGAAGTTCTCGCCGTGGCAATCGGGCGCCACCCAATCGGCGCCCGAGAGGTGCTGGGTGGCTTCCGGTTTGGTGATGCTTCCGTCCATGAGTTCACTCCCGCTCGGCTGGCAATGGCCTAGCCATAGAAAATTTCAATCAGCCGACACTATGTCCCGCCTATACACTGCCTTTCAAACGATTTATCCGCCGTTCTTGCGTGAGGTTTTCGCAATCACGGCTGGAATGGGCAGGTCGCCGGAAAATCGTTTCGGAAGCGTTTTTCCGGGGTCAAAAACGGTTTGTTTTCAAAGGCATCAAAAAAAATATGGGAAACGAACCCAATTTTCCCAGTACTGAGACGAACGGTGTTCGTTTTCGGCATCCCCCTCCACCCCGACTCACCCCATAAGGGGTTGGTCGGGAGGGGGTGACGCCCCGCCCGCACAAGCTGGTTCCAACCCGATCCGGCCGGCCGCAACGAAATCCGATTCACGATGTCCAATAGCGTGCCGCCGCCAGCGGAAACCAACGCGGCGAATCACCCATAACATGCGGTTTTTGAAAAGTCAATAAATTCCTAGTTAAAACGAATAAAATCGCAGCATGCTATCCGGCCGGCTTTTCCGACCATTGCTCTAGAATCAGTTGGTGGAAGATCTCAGCCGCCGGGGAAATACGTGCACCTTGCCGTCTCACCGTGCCCAGGACCCGTGAAACCGTCGGATCGACGAGCGGCACGGCGGACAGCAGCGGATGATCTTTTGCCGGCAGTGCCGAAGCCGGCACGGCCGTGACCCCAAGGCCCGCCTCAACAAATCCCAGCGCCGTGGAAAGGTGGCGGACCTCGCAAAACCAGCCGAGGGGTTTGTTCGAGCGGGCCAGAGCCTGATCGATCAGCATGCGGTTTCCGCTTCCCTTCCAAACGGCGATGAAACGGCTTTCGTCGATTTGGTCCCAGCGAATTTCAGGCCGCGAAGCCATGGGGTCTTGGCGATTGACGGCCAGGACGAACTCGTCATCGCGCAATCCCCGAAACTCGAGGCCGGGCTCCTGAACGCCGACAAAACTGATTCCGAAATCCGCGTCGCCGGATGCAACGGCTTCCGATACGTCGTTGGCCGAAAGGTCACTCACCCGAACCCGCGTATTTGGATGGGAGGATGTGAACAGCCGAATGGCGTGGGGCAGGATATTGAGCGTTGCCGTGGGGACGGCGGCGACCGTCACGATCCGGGCGCGTTGGTATTCATAACGCCCGACATCGTCGCCCACGGCCCGCATCGCCTCTCCGGCATCGTTGAGAAGCGCGGAGGCACGGTCGCGAAACGCCTTGGCCGCGATGGTCAATCGCATGGTTCGGGTCGTGCGTTCAATCAACGGCTGACCGAGCGCTTCCTCCAGCTTCTGGATGCGCCGGGAAAGCGCGGACTGCGATATGTGCAAGTCTTCGGCGGCGCGTTTGAACGACCCTGTATCGCTCACCGCAACAAAGGCTTCCAAGTCACCGAAATCAAAATTAATGCGCATATTGCAATAATAATATATTTCTTTGCGTTATTCAAATTTATCCGGTTCGGCTTTAATTCACTCAACACTCAATTGTCGATCAATCATCGGACGGATTTGAAAACCATGGGCCAACAAGCCATTTCCTTTCTCTTGATGCGCGCCGGAACCTCTCGCGGCCCCTTCTTCCTTCGCGATCACCTGCCGTCCGACCCGGACAGGCTTTCGAGGGTGCTGATTGCCGCCGTCGGGTCCGGCCATGCCTTGAACATCGATGGCATCGGTGGCGGGAACGCCGTCACGACCAAGGTCGCCATGCTGTCGAAATCGGAAGATGAATGGGCTGATGTGGATTACTTCTTCGCCCAGGTTTCGGTGGCAGACCAAAAGGTGGATTTCAAGCCGACGTGCGGAAACATGCTGTCCGGTGTGGGGCCGGCGGCAATCGAGATGGGGCTTCATCCGGTTGCCGGCGATATGACGGAAATCAAGATCAGGGCAGTCAATACAGGGGCGCGGGTGATCGCCAAGGTGAAGACGCCCAACGGGCAAGTCTGCTACGACGGCGATACGCGGATCGATGGCGTCCCCGGCGAGGCCGCCGCTATCGAACTGAGCTTCATGGACGTTGCTGGCTCATCCACCGGCGCCATCCTTCCGACCGGTGCGGCCCGAGACACGATCGATGGTATCGATGTGACGTGCATGGACGTCGCCATGCCGATGGTTATCGCGCGGGCAACGGACTTCGGATTGACCGGCCACGAAACCCGCGAAGAACTGGATGCGAATCAGGCGCTGTTCGAACGAATGGAACGAATTCGCCGGGCGGCCGGCAAAAAAATGGGGATGGGCGATGTCGCCGATTCCGTCACCCCCAAATTCGGACTGATTGCTCCGGCGATCAACGGTGGAACGGTCGCGGGCCGATATTTCATGCCCTGGACCACCCACCCCACCATGGCGGTGACGGGGGCGCAATGCCTGGCCACCTGCGCGCTGACCGAAGGCACTGTTGCGGACGGACTTGTCGACCGCCCGGTCGGCGTGCCGGCGACTGTCATGCTGGAGCACCCGTTGGGCAAGATGGATGTGGCCGTCGATCTAGCGAATGCGGGCGAAATCGACGTTCGGTCCGTGGGGCTCATACGGACCGCAAGGAAAATAGCCGCCGGTGAGATTTTCGTACCGGATGCCGCCTGGGGATGGGGCGAAACCGAAAAACCAGAAGCTGGCGCCAATCGCAAGATGATTGCGTGACGCCGGCACGAGTCCCGGCTTCGCGCCCGTCAGTGCCCGGCCGGCTTGGCCGCTTTCCCGCGCGGCTTCACCGAGGTTTTCTTCGGCTTTTTCCGCTTCAACGGCGCCGAGCCGGGCCGGTCCGGCCCGCTGTCCCTGGCGCCGGTTTCGGAGAAATTGGATTTGTAGCGTTTTTTGCCCTTGGTCTTTTTCGCCGTCTTGTCCCATGGCTTTTTACGCACCGGATTTTCGTCGGGCTTGCCCTCCGGCATTTCCCCCGATATTCCCCCCGATATTTCCCCCGGCTTTTCGTCCGGCTTTCGCGGGAATTCGCGCTTCTGAGTGGGTTTGCCGTACGGCTTGCCGTGGCTGTCGCCGCGAGCATTGTCGGATAACGCCGGGGCGCCTTCCAGGCGCGTTATGGAAATGGTCTTCTCCAACACCGGATCGGGGCCAAGCGTTTCAAAAAAGGTATCAACGCAATTCGGCGCCAGCTCGACGAAAGTCTCCGTCGCTTGAATCCGAATGGCGCCGATTTCGCGCTTGGTGATGTGGCCGGCCCGGCAAAGCATCGGCAGCAGCCAGCGCGGCTCGGCCCTTTGATCGCGCCCGATCGACAGGGAAATCCAGACGCCGTCCTTGAAATCGTCGCGTTGTTTTCGCGCGCGTTCCGGCGGCGCGGTATCGAGCAGCTCTTCCGGCGCCGCCTGGTCGGCGAAGTACTTCCGCACGAAGGCGGCGGCAACCTGTTCGGCGCCGTGACGCGCCAAGACTTCCTGGACGAGGGTTTCATCGATGGCGCTCAGCGGCGCCAGCAGCGACGGATCCGCGAACAGGCGTTCGCGGTCGCGCGCCATGACATCGTCTGCCGATGGCGGTTTCGCCCAGGTCGCCTCGACGTTCGCGCTTCGCAGCAATCGTTCGGTTCGGCTGCGCCAATTGTGCGGCACGATCAGTGCGCAAACGCCCTTGCGCCCGGCACGCCCGGTGCGGCCGCTTCTGTGCAGCAGGGTTTCCCGGCTTTTCGGAATATCGGCGTGAATGACCAGTTCCAGATTGGGCAGGTCGATGCCGCGCGCCGCGACGTCGGTGGCGACACACACCCGCGCGCGGCCATCGCGCATGGCTTGCAGGGCGTGGGTACGTTCGTTCTGGCTCAATTCGCCGGACAGCGCGACAACCGAAAACCCTCGGTTGTTGAAGCGGCTGGTCATGTGATTGACGGTGGCGCGGGTGGCGCAGAAAACCAGGGTGTTCTTCGCCTCGTAATAGCGCAGCACGTTGACGATCGCGTTTTCCCGGTCGTTGGGCGCGACGGTGAGGGCGCGGTATTCGATATCGACGTGCTGCGTCTGCTCCGGCGTCGTCGCGACACGGATGGCGTCGCGCTGGTAACGCTTCGCCAATGTGGCGATCGATCTCGGCACGGTGGCGGAAAACATCAACGTGCGACGGTCTCTCGGTGCCGCATCGAGAATGTATTCCAGGTCTTCGCGGAAACCCAGGTCGAGCATTTCGTCCGCTTCGTCCAGCACCACGGCCTTCAAGCCGGCCGTGTCGAACGAGCCGCGTTCGATGTGATCGCGCAGCCGCCCCGGCGTGCCGACGACGATGTGGGCTCCGCGTCGAAGGTCTCGGCGTTCGTCGCGCATATCCATGCCACCGACGCAGGATGCGAACGAGGCTCCGGTCAATTCGTAAAGCCATTCCAGCTCGCGCCTGACCTGCAATGCCAGTTCCCGGGTCGGCGCGACGATCAACGCCAGCGGAGACGGCGCGTGCGAAAAGCGCGCGCCGTCACCCAACAAGGTCGGCGCGATCGCCATGCCGAAGGCAACGGTCTTGCCGGATCCCGTTTGGGCGGAAACAAGGGCATCGGATTGTTCGAGCTCGGGGGCGAGGATCGCCTGTTGCACCGGGGTCAACGCGGAAAAGCCGCGTTTGTCCAACGCTTGGGCAAGCGCCGTAACGACGCCTTCGAATTCTGTCATTTGTCTTCTTTCGGAGTACCGGTTTCATGCGCCGGTTTGCGAGGCATGGGTATCGGGGGCGCACGTCGTCGCGATCGAAAGCGACGGATCAAATCGTCATGGTGTGTTGTACGTAGTGTTGGCCGGACCGTATAAAGTGAACGGGGATAAAAGTCACGCATCGTCGGCGGTTGCGGCGGCGCGGTTCGCCGCGGTCCAGACGGGCGAGCAAGAAAAGGGGAGGCAAGGGGACGGTGTCGACGCTACGCATCATCGTCTTGATCTGCACCGCGCAGACGCTGGGCCAGATCGGCGCTTTCTCGGTGCCGGCATTGTTGCCGACCTTCATCGATGCCTGGGATTTGTCGAAGACCCAGGGTGGGTGGATCACCGGCGTCTTTTATCTGGGTTACGTCGTGAGCGTGCCGGTACTGGTGGCGCTCACCGACCGGATCGATCCGAAGCGCATCTACATGTTCGGCGTCACCATGATTACGCTCGCCGGGTTCGGCTATGCCTGGCTCGCCGACGGGTTCTGGTCGGCGCTGTTGTTCCGCGCGCTTTGGGGGATCGGCTGGGCCGGCACCTACATGCCGGGCCTGAAAGCCTTGAGCGATTTCGTCGAGGGGCCCCGGCAATCGCGCGCTGTCGCCGCGCACGCCGCGAGCATCGGTATTTCCGGTGCGCTTTCCTTCGTCATCGCCGGCACCATCGCTGAATGGTATGGCTGGCGCTGGGGCGTCGGGCTCGGCGGCATGGGCGCGCTAGCGGCGCTGGTGCTGATGGGGTTGTTCCTGCCGGCAAGCCCGCCGAAGGTGCTCGAAGGCGAGGCGGGCGCACTGCTGGATTTCCGCCCGGTGTTCCGCAACCGCTCGGCCATGGCCTATTCCATCGGCTACTGCGTCCATACGCTGGAGATGAGTGCGCTCAGGAACTGGGTGGTGGCGTTCCTGACCTTCGCGGCGGCGAGCGAAGGTGCTGCGGGCGGCCATTGGCTGGCGCCGACAATGGTGGCCAGCGCCATGGGGTTGCTGGGTGTTTGGGCCAGCGTCACGGGGAACGAGCTTTCCATCCGTTTCGGCCGGCGCCGCCTGATCTTGGCGGTGATGGTCGCCGGCATGGCCGTCGCCGCCGGGCTCGGCTTTTCCGCCGCCGTCGCCTACGCGCTGGCGGCGGCGATGGTGCTGGTCTATGCGGCGCTGATCTGGGCCGATTCGTCTTCGCTGACGGCGGGCGCGGCGGGCAGCGCGGCGCCCGGCCAGCGCGGCGCGACGCTCGCCGTGCACTCGACGCTCGGCTACGCGGGCGGTTTTTTCGGGCCGCTGACGCTGGGTTTGGTGCTCGACCTCACCGGCGGCGGCGAGACGGCGATGAGCTGGGGCATCGCCTTCGCCGCCGTCGCCGCGATCATGGCCATCGGGCCGCTGGCGATGGTCGTGCTCAAGCCGGCGGGGCTCGCCGGCGACCGGGGGTAGCGTGAAATGTTTTTCGCTTGCCCATCCTTCGACTGAGGCCTTTGGCCTCGCTCAGGATGAGGGGCATCAGTAGCCGAGACCTCATCCTGAGCAGGCGCGTAGCGCCGTGTCGAAGGATGTGCCGCTCTTCAGTCCTTCAGGCTGCCGTAATAGCGCTGCAGCACGGCGACCACCTCGGGGCGCGAGAATTCGGGCGGGATGGCCTCGCCCTCGGTCAACATGCGGCGCTGCTCGGTGCCGGAAACCTGGATCTGGTCTTCCTTGCCGTGCGGGCAGGTCTTGGCCGTCGCCATGCCGTAGCATTTCTTGCAGTAAAACGTGATGTCGATCTTCAGCGGGCGCGTCTTCAGGCGCTCGGGGCCGACCTCATCGAAGATGTGGTGCGCATCGAACGGTCCGTAGTAGTCGCCGACGCCGGCGTGGTCGCGCCCGACGATCAGGTGCGAGCAGCCGTAGTTCTGGCGGATCAGTGCATGGAACAGCGCTTCGCGCGGCCCGGCGTAGCGCATCTCGATGGGATAGCCGGCCTGGATCACGGTGCCCGGGCGGAAGTAGTTGTCGATCATCGCCTGGATCGCCTCGGTGCGGACGTCGGCGGGGATGTCGCCGGGTTTCAACTTGCCCAGCACCTGGTGGATGAAGACGCCGTCGGTCACCTCGGCGGCGATCTTGACCAGGTGCTCGTGGCTGCGGTGCATGGGGTTGCGGGTCTGGAAGGCGGCGACCTCGGACCAGCCCTTGTCGGCGAACAGCGCGCGCGATTCCGCCGGGCGCACGTAGAGGTCCTCGAACATCGACGGGAAGTCGCCTTCATCGAGCACCGTCACCGGCCCGGCCAGGTTGACGTCGCCCTGGCCCATCACCTTCTCGACGCCGGGATGCGCCGTCTCGGTGGTGCGGAACACGTGCTCGCACTCCAGCGCCTTGTCGGGGCTGTATTTTTCCACCACCCGCATGATGGCCATGATGCGGCCGCTTTCGGCATCGACGAGCGCCACTTCCTCTTCGTCGTGGATGCTGTCGGCCAGCTCCCGGGTGGCTGAAAGCGTCACCGGAATGGGCCAAAACAGGCCGTCGGCGAGCGTCATGTCGACGCAGGCGCCGCGCCAGTCGGCTTCGTTCATGAACCCGTCGAGCGGTGTATAGGCGCCCTGCGACAGCATCAGCACGTCGGAGACCTCGCGGCTCGACATGGGCACCGGCTTCAGGCCCTCGGCGCGTTTCAGTTCCTCGGCGCGTTCCGTTTCCGGCGCCAGCAGGGGTTTCAGCGTTCCGCCGCCGTGCGGCTCAACCAGTCTCGACATGTCCTCGCCCTCGTTTTCGGCTGTTCAAGTGTTCGCGGTGTACATCACGCGCCCCTATTTAGCAAAAGCCCCATGCCCCCGGCCATGATTAATTGCGATTTTTCGAATATGTCATGTTTCGGCCTCGGCCCGCGCTTTGCCGCCGCCCACCGGTTGTGGGAGAATGCCGGCATGTTATCCGACACCGATTTGTTGATCCGCGATGTCCGCCCGATGGGCGGCACGGCCCAAGATATCCATATCGAGAACGGCGAGATCGCCGAAATCGGCGCCGGTCTTTCAGTGCCGGAAGGCACGCCGGTGCTCGACGGTGCCGGCCGGCTGGCGCTGCCCGGCCTGATCAACGCCCATGCGCATCTGGATAAGACCCGTTGGGGCTTGCCTTGGTCGGCGCACGCCGCCGGTCCCGACCGGGATTCCCGCATCGAGGCCGACCGGGAGATCAGGCGGGGCCTGATCGCCAGCACGGAAGCGCGCGCCCGCGCGCTCTGCGAACATGCCGCCCGGCTCGGCACCAGCCACATCCGCACCCACGTCGACGTGGAGCCGGAATTCGGTCTCGCCGCCGTGGAAGCCATCCTGGCGCTGCGCGACAAGCTGAAAGGGACGGTCGATTTCGACCTGGTGGCCTTCCCGCAGTTCGGTCTGGTCACCAATCCGGGCACGGCGGCGCTGATGGAGGCCGCCGTCCGCGCCGGCGCGGAGAGCGTCGGCGGCATCGACCCCGCCGGCATCGACGGTGACCGGGGTGGACAACTGGATGCCATCTTCGCCATCGCCGAGCGCCAAGGCGCCGGCATCGACATCCACCTGCATGAAACCGGCGAGGAGGGCGCGCTTTCCCTCGATGCGATCTGCGAACGCACCCGGGTGCTGGGCCTGGGCGGCCGGGTGGCGGTCAGCCACGCCTTCTGCCTCGGCACCGTCGACGACGTTCGCGCGGGGCATCTGATTGAGGCCATGGCCGAGGCCGGCGTCGGCGCCGTCACCTATGCGCCCGGCAACATGCCGGTGCCGCCGCTGAAGCGGCTCAGGGAGGCCGGCGTGACGCTCGCCGTCGGCACCGACGGGGTGCGCGACGCCTGGACGCCCTACGGCAACGGCGACATGCTGGAACGCGCCATGATGCTGGCCTACCGGCTCGGCTACCGGACGGACGGGGATTTGGAACTGGCGCTGGACGCGGTGATCGCGGGCGGCGCCGAATTGCTGGGGCTGGAGCGCCACGGGCTCGCCGTCGGCTGCCCTGCCGACATGGTGCTGGTTGAGGCCGAGACGATCGCCGAGGCGGTGGTTTCCAGGCCGCCCGAACGCACCGTCCTCAAGGGCGGCGTCAGTGTTTCGGGTGCTTCCTGCCGGTGAAGTCGATCTCGCCGCCGGGCAACAGGTAGAGCACCAATGCCTCGCCGCCGCGCACGGTGGGGAAATGCCCGGACCCCGGTTCGTTGACGCACCAGCCGGCACCCTGGCCGTCGAACTCGGCGCCTTCGGTCTGCGGCAGGGTCAGGCAGATTTCCCCGGTCGGGTGACGGTGGTGCGGGCCGATGATGTTTTCCAATTGCACCACGTCGACCGACAGGTCGCGGGTCTCGGGCGAGGGCTGGATGACCCGGCCGAAACGCCGGCCGGGGGCGCCCTCGGCGCACATCCAGCCGGCCTCGATGGCGGCCAGGCAAGCCCACTCGATCTCTTTGAACGTGTCGCCGCCGGCGGGAATGGCGTCGTTCAGGCGTGCTGCCAAATCGGCGTCGATGGCGCCCTCGGCGACGATATCGAAGACCGGTTGCAGCATTCGTTGCAGGTCTGCTGGTTGCATGGCTATCCCCTTCACAGTTGCGTCATTTCGCCTGTCGCGCTCACCATAATGCTCCTATGATGCGCCTGCAATTGGCTTGAATTGGGAGGCCCCGTCCATGCGAATCCTCATTGCCGCGGCAGTCTTGTTGGGCTCGGTTCTGGTGTTCGGACCGGCACTGGCGGAAACCGAACTGGCCGATCCGAAACCCAGTTTCGACAATCCCCGCCGCATCATGCTGCAACTGACCAGCGATGATCCCAAGGTGATGAACAACGTTCTCTACAATGCCATCAACCTGCAGAAGTTCTACGGAATCGACAACGTGCAGATCGCCGTCATCGGCTTCGGCGCCGGCATGAAGGCGTTCTACGAGAAAGACTCCCCCGTCGCCGACCGCATCAAGAGCCAGCTCAAGTACGGCATCGAATTCGTCGGCTGCGGCAACACCATGACGGCGACACACCGCGATCCCAGCGAACTGATCCCCGGTGTTTCGCATGTCACCGCCGGCATCGCCGAAATCGTCGAGCGCAAGCTGTCGGGATGGATCTATATCCGGCCATGAGTCTCGTCCTCTACGATCTCTGCGGTTCGAATGACTTGCGCTTCAGCCCTTATTGCTGGCGCACCAAGCTGGCGCTCAAGCACAAGGGGCTCGGCTACGAGACCGTGCCGGTGGCCTTCACCGACAAGCCGAAGATCGCCTTTTCCGGCCAGGAAAAGGTGCCGGTGATCGACGACGGCGGCACCGTCGTCTTCGATAGCTGGGCCATCGCCGAATACCTCGAGGACGCCTATCCGGCGGCGCCGGCCCTGTTTCCGGGCGCACGCGGGCGCCAGTACGCCAAGATGACCAACGATTGGGCGGACGCGCTGCACGGCATGATCCTGCGCTGCATCATCGTCGATATCCATGACCGGCTGGACCCGCCCGACCGGGCCTATTTCCGCGAATCGCGCGAGCAACGCTTCGGTGCGACCCTGGAGGACCTGCAGGCGACGCGCGACGAGACCTGCCGCGAACTGAGCGACGCGATGGCGTCGATGCGCGTCCACCTGATGGACGGGCCGTTCGTCTGCGGCGCGGCGCCGGCCTACGGCGATTTCATCGTTTTCGGTTCGCTCCGCTGGGCTGAGTGTTGCAGCGATTACCCGCTACTGGGCGACGACGACCCGGTTGCCGCCTGGTATCGCCGCCTCGGCGAGCGCATGGGCGTGTTCTGAGCGGTTGCGGCAATTGGAAAAGACGCGAGACATCCATATTCACTTTTGATAAAGTGTATGTGCATCCGGAAAATCAGGGAGATGGATGTGATACGCTATCTCTTTCTTGTCGTGCTATTGACCGGCGCCGCGTTCGCGGGCGTGAATGCGCCATCGCGGGCGGCGGAACTGGTCATGTTCGAGTCCGCCATGTGCGAATGGTGCGACGCCTGGCACGCGGAGATCGGCGCGGTTTATCCGAAAACCGAGGAAGCGCGCCAGGCACCGTTGCGCCGGGTCTCCATCGACGGCGACCGGCCGCTTGATCTCCGGCATCTCCGGGGCATCCAGTTCACGCCGACGTTCGTGATCATCGATGACGGCAAGGAGGTCGGCCGCATTCTCGGCTATCCGGGCGAGTCGTTTTTCTGGGAATTGCTGGACCTGATCTTGAAGAAACTGCCCGACGATTCGCGCCACGCCTGTTCGGGCGTGGCTGGGCCGGGAGAAAAGGGAGGACCGATATGCTGAAACGAATGCTGATGACATCCATGTTCGCCTGTCTGGTGGCGACGGGCGCGCAGGCCGCCGATGACGACGCGCTGATCTCGTTCAAGGTGATGACGCCGGAAACCGCGCTGGAGGCCGCCCAGGCGGCGCTTGCCGATTGCCGCCAGCGGGGGTTTCAGGTGGCCATTGCCGTGCTCGACCGCTTCGGCGTCACGCAAGTGATCCTACGCGACCGGTTTGCCGGACCGCACACCCCGGAAACGGCGCGGCGCAAGGCCTGGACGGCGCTCAGCTTCCGCACCGACACCAATGCCCTGGTCGACGTGACCCAGGCCGGTACGCCGCAGTCCGGCGTGCGTCACGTTCCCGGGGCGCTGATGATCGGCGGCGGCGTGCAGGTGCAGGCGGCGGGCGCGCTGGTCGGTGCGATCGGCGTTTCCGGCGCACCGAGCGGCGAAATGGACGACGCCTGTGCCAAGGCCGGAATCGCCGCGATCGAGGAAAAACTGGCGTTTTAGGTTTTACGTAACCTCAATGTATTATTAGCGATTTTACATTGAGAAACTATTTTTTTAGACTGTTAGGAGGCGTGCCGTGGATTCGACTGTCGCTGGGGGGAAATTTGCACCGGCGAATTGTGCTGTGGGAGGCACTGGCAAGGGGAAGACAAGCGTGGATGCGTTAGATACGACATTGATGAGCAACGCCAAGAGGGCGAGCGAGTTTCTCAAGGTGATGGCCAATGAAAACCGGTTGATCATCCTCTGCGCCTTGGCGCAGGGCGAGAAGAACGTCGGCGAGTTGGAGGACATCCTGGGCATCCGCCAGCCGACCCTATCGCAGCAACTGAGCCGCCTGCGTTCGGAAAACGTCGTCGTGACCCGGCGCGAATCGAAGCAGATCTACTACCGTATCGCCAGCGACGAGGTGATCGAACTGATCGGCCTCATGTACGACCTGTTCTGCACCAAGGAAATGGACGCGACGGCGACCGCCGAGGTCTCCGCCAACGTCGCCTGAGCGCGCACCCGCGCGTCTAATCGTTGGAATTGCCGATCACGTAGGTCAGGCAGAAAACCCGCAAACAAGAAGCCAGATTGTTCCGTTCCACCGGGCAGTGGTGATGGATCGATGCGATCACCGCCGGCAGGGAGCGGTTCTCCCTTTCCGCGAGTTCTTCAAGTACGTGCCAGAACGCCGCTTCCAGCCGGATGGTGGTGGAATGGCCGTGAATGCGGATCGATTTTCGGACCGGCGTGTAATCGAAAGCGGTTTCGTTGTCGTGCAGGTCGAGCGCGCGCCGGAAAGATGTCGTCACGGATTCCGCGTCGTTGGCCGGAGTCGGTCGGAAAGGTGCGTTTGCCATGATGGCCATCTTATCGACCGCCGCACTTCCGCACCAAGAAAAAAAATCCTTGTAGTCTCATTATACTACAGTATTTTGTAGTAATTGTGAGATAACTAAGTCCAACGAATAACACGGGTTTCCTCGTCCGGGTGGACGAGGATCAAGTGAAGCCCGGATCATGAAATCTGCCAGGAGGGACGAGGAGTCCAATGACGATGTCAAAGAAGTTTCGCCGCGCCGTGAGCGCTTTTACCGTTCTGACCGCGACCGCATGTCTGGCAGGTCTCGGCGCCACGACCGCACATGCGACGAACGGCATGGTGCAGCACGGTTTCGGCATGGGCTCCAAAGCCATGGCAGGCGTCGGCACGGCGCTTCCTCAAGACACGGCGGGGGTGATGCTTAATCCCGCGGGTATGGTGTACCTGGGTAACCGTTTCGATGTCGGCGTGGCGGCGTTCAGCCCGATCCGCAAGACGACGGCGACCGGTGGCGGCACCATGACCGACGGCACCTACAAGAGCGACGAGGAATTGTTCCTGATTCCGGAAATCGGCATCAACTACATGTTTGATGAAACCACGGCATTCAGTTTCACGGTGACGCCCAGTGGCGGCATGAACACCGAGTATCCGGTAAACCCCTTCGACGCCTATAATGCCGGTGTCGATTCCACGCCTGCCGGCGTGGATCTGTCGCAAATGTTCGTGTCGGCGACCGTGTCGAAGAAATTCGGCAACCACGCCTTTGGCATTTCTCCGGTGTTTGCCGCGCAGAAATTCAAGGCTTATGGATTGCAGGCGTTCACCGGGGTTTCGAAGGACTCCCGCCACGTGACCGACAACGGCTACGATCATTCGATCGGCGGCGGCTTTCGGATCGGTTATCTCGGCGAGTGGATGGACGGCTTGACCGTCGGCGCGTCCTATCAGTCGCGCATGTACATGAGCAAGTTCAGCAAATACAAAGGCCTGTTCGCTGACGGCGGCGACTTTGACGTCCCCGCGATGGCAAGTGCCGGCATGGCGTACAAGGTGCCGGAAAGCAAGCTGACCCTGGCCGCCGACTGGCAATGGATTTTGTACCGCGATATCGAGGCAATCGGCAACGACGGCGTGATGTCGTTGAATTCCCTGGCGACCGCAGGCGAAGCCCGCCTCGGCGGCACCAATCACGCGCCCGGGTTCGGTTGGAACAACATGCATGTGTTCAAGATCGGCGCCAAGTACGACTACTCGCCGGAACTGACCCTGCGGGCCGGCGCCAGCTATAACACCGGTGCCTACACCGATCACGACATGCTGTTCAACGTTCTCGCCCCGGCGACCATCCGCACCCACCTGACGGTTGGCGCGACCTATCGCATGGGGGAAAATCACTCCATCAACTTCGCCTATATGCATGGTCTGGCGAACGACATTAGCGGCACCCACGTGTCCAATGGCGCGGGTACGATCGAACACAGCATGTATCAGAACGAAGGCTACATCAGCTACAGCTACAACTGGTAACAGCCTGCGTCATAACGGCATTAAGGCCGGGGAGCGATCGCTCTCCGGCCTTTTTCGTTACCCCTGCTCACGTGGCCGGCCGGCGTTACCAGGCTGGCACGCCCTTGCCAGACGCGTTGAGCGCCGCGACCCGGCTTTTCAGGTACTTGTGGAAATTCCCCTGCGTATAGGCTTTTTCCTGCACGAACTGGAAAAAGGTCAGGAAATGGAACGGCCGCAGATAGCCCGGAATGCGCGCAACTTCGGCTTGCTTGCCGGTCTTGCCGTCGACCTCTTCCAAGCTGTCGGGGAAGAACTGGATGGTGGGTGTGAAGCGCACTTGGGACTGCTTGGCGAAATCGCGCTCGTTCATGCTTTCGCCGTCGAAACCGACGACCTTGCGCGATCCCTTGACGTCCAATTGCACGATCTCGAAATTGGCGCGGATGAAATCGGTGACTTCGGGAATGGCGAAGTTGACCAGGTGGGTTTCCCGGCAATAAGGGCAGCCTTCCAATTCCCACATGACGGCGAAGCGCTTGCCGTTGGCCTTTGCCTCTTCCAGGTCGTCGGCGAGCTCGAGAAAGCTCTCGAGGAACCAGGACTGGGTATAGGACCCAAAACGGTTGTCGCCCATTCGGATCGGCGCGTAATCGGGTGATATCGGTGCGGCGCCCATCGTCGGCATGGGAAATGCCGTCGCGGCCACTCCGCCAAGCGCCAGGCGGCTGAAATTCCTGCGGGAAAGGTTCATCGGTCTGTTGTGCCCCCAAACCACGAATAATCGGTGTTGTTTATCATATAGCAAATCATGCATGTGTCATATACTATCAACAACAAGTGATCGGGCCGGGGAGGGGCATCGCAAATGCGCGGATTCGTTCGTTTTATTCCATCAACGGTGCGGGTTTGGGTTCTGCTTCTCGGTGTTTTAATCGCCGCCTATCCCGGCACCGGCAAGGCCGACTCGGCGGCGGCTTTCCATCAGGCCGTATCCGATGCCTACGGTCACTACCGCGAGGCCTTCTTCTATCTGCGGCGCGGCAATGCCACGACGGCGGCCTTCGAATTGGAGGCGATGATCGAGAAATGGCAGGCGATGCTCAAAGCACATGGTGGGGCGCCGCCAGCACCCTATGCCAAGGATCCGAAATGGTTGGCGACCCTGAACGAGGTCGGCTCGATCGCCGAGGGCGCGCTGGAAAGTGCCGGATCGGGCGCCGCCGAACCCGCCTATGAGATGCTGAAGCCGGTGCGCGGGATGCTGCGCGACCTGCGCCAGCGCAACGGTGTCCGGCTTTTCCGCGACGAGGTGGAGGACGCCAATGCGGCCTTCAACGAACTGTTCGAATATCGACGCAATCCGCCCGATTTCAACGACCCGGCATCAGTCAATGGGCTGCGTGCAAAGCTGCAAAAGACCATCGATGCCTATCAGACCTGCCTCGACAAGGCGCCGCCGGCGATGGCGAAGGACGAGCAGTTCCAGCGCCTGCTCACCGACAGCCTGACATTCCTCAAGCGCATCGAACTGGCCATCGAAGAGAAAAATCCGACCACCGTCATCAACATCCTCAGGCGGGTGGTGTCGTCCAACAATATCCTGTGGATGCGTTTCGGCTGAACCGGTTCCCCGTCAGCCGGATTTGCCCAGTGCCGGGAAGGTTTCCAGCAGCCAGAAAGCGACGTCGGCGATGGAGCCGGTAAGGAACATCACGCCGGTGATGACCAGGAGGCCGCCGAGCACGCGTTCCACCATCAACATGTGGCGCCGGGCCTTGCCCATGAACGCCATGAACGGTTTCACCAACAGCGCGGCGGCCAGGAACGGAATGCCGAGCCCGGCCGAATAGACCGCCAGCAGCGACGCGCCGCGGCCGACCGAATCTTCGCTGCCCGCAACGAACAGGATCGCGGCCAGCACCGGCCCGACGCAGGGCGTCCAGCCGAACGCGAAGGCGAGACCGATGATGTAGGAGCCGATCAGGCCGGCGGGTTTGCTTTCCGCGTGAAAGCGCGCCTCGCGGTAGAGCAGGCCGATCTTGAAGACGCCCATGAAATGCAGGCCGAGAATGACAATTACACCGCCCGCGACCTTGGACAGAAGATCCAGATACTCGCTAACCACCTGGCCGATTGCCGACGCCGTTGCGCCGAGCGAGATGAAGACCGTCGAGAAGCCGAGCACGAAGGCGATGGCGGCGATGAACACGCGGCGCATGATCTTCGGGTCGGCGTCGGTGTCGCCGGCGACCTGGTCGAGGGTGACCCCGCCCAGGAAACAGAGATAAGGCGGCACCAGCGGTAGCACGCATGGCGACAAGAAGCTCAACAGGCCGGCACCGAAGGCGCCCGCGTAGGTAACGTCAAATCCACCCATTGATGGTTTCCCCCATGTGGTGTGGTCCGGACCGGGCGCTTAGGCGCCCTTGATCCGAATGTTCTTGTTCTCGGGTACGCTGACGACTTTCTTTTTGGAAATGTAGTCGGAGAGCACGTCGTAGATCGGCGGCCCCTCGGTGCCCTCGTTCACCGACGCCCAACCCGAGACCACGTATTCGCGCGACGGGTCGATCGCCTTGCCGGATTTCACCAGCGTCATGTCGGTGATGCGCGACCCGATCGGCTTGTGGATATCGATGGTGTAGGCCATGCCGCCGACGCGCACCATGTCGCCACCCTGCTGGTAGTAGGGGTCGGTGTTGAACAGGTTGTCGGCAACGTCTTCCAGGATGTCCTTCAACAGCTTGCCGGTCATCTTCGAGCGGTAGGCGTTGGGATAGGTAATGGCCGTCTGGTGATAGACGTGATCGACGGTGATGTCGGCGCCTGGCGGCAGGCTGGAGCCCCAGCGGAAGCCCGGCGACAGCGAGATTTCCGAATCCCGCTCCTCGATCAGCGCCTGGCAGATCAGGTCGTCGAAGGTGCCGTTGAAATTGCCGCGCCGGTACAAGAGCGAGTCGGTGCGGCCCAGCACCCGGTTCAGTTCCTTTTCGTGCGGTGCGCGGATCTTCTGGATCAGCGCGGCCATTTCCGGGTCCGGGGTGATGGCGTCCGAGAACACCGGAATCAGGCGGAAAGCGTAGTCGGTGACCTGCTTGTTCTTCACTTCGAGATCAAGACGTGCCAGGAACTTGCCGTGCGAGCCGGACGCCACCAAAAGCGTCTTGCCGACCTTCACCACGTGCGGCAGCGCGTCGTGGGTGTGGCCGGTGAGGATCACGTCGATGCCCTTGACCCGGCTGGCCAGCTTGCGGTCCACGTCGAAGCCGTCGTGGCTGAGCAGCACGACCAGGTCGGCACCACCGGCGCGCGCCTCGTCGACGCGTTTTTGCACCAGTTTTTCGCGGATACCGAAAGACCAACTCGGGATCATGTAGCGCGGGTTGGCGACCGGCGTATAGGGGAATGCCTGGCCGATCGTGGCGATCTTGACGCCGCCGCGTTCGAAGGTGGCGGTCGAATCGAACACCGATTCCTGCCATTCGTTGTCGACCACGTTGCCGGCCAGGAACGGGAAGTTGAGGGCGTCCTTCAGTTCCTCCACCCGCTCGGAGCCGTAGGTGAACTCCCAGTGCGCGGTCATGGCATCGACGCCGAGGGCGTTCATGACGTCGACCATGTCCTTGCCCTGGGTTTTCAGCGCCGTGTAGGAGCCCTGCCAGGTGTCGCCGCCGTCGAGCAGGAGGGTGTTGTCCGGACGTTCGGCGCGGATCGCCTTGACCAGGGTCGCCATGCGGTCGAGACCGCCGACCTTGCCGTAGGTGCCGGCCAGCGCGCCGAAATCCTCGCTGGTCAGCGCATATGCTTCGGGCGACTTGGCGGCAATGCCGAATTTCTCCAGGAAGTCCTTGCCGGTGATATGAGGCACCAGGCCGTGCACCTCGCCGACGCCGAGGTTGATCGACGGCTCGCGGAACCAGAGCGGCACCAACTGCGCGTGGCAGTCGGTGAAATTGAGCAGCGTCACCTGGCCGACGGGATCGAACTTCAGCAGTTCGTCCTGGGTGATGGCCTGTTGCGCGGCGGCGCGCGAAAGGGCGCCCGGCGCCCCGGTCAGGACGGCCGTCGCGGCGGCCACTTGAAGAAATTCTCGGCGGTCTAGCATCTCTCGGCTCTCCCCAAGGATCGCTCTTCGGCGATCATTCTGCGGTGGTTAGGCAAAAAGAAGGGGATGCGAAATGCTTCGCATCCCCCTGTTTCTTTTCCGTGACGGCTTAGTTCCGGACGGAGGGGGTTTCCACGGGAAGACCCCGGCCCCGCCAGGCGACGTAAAGCTCCAGGTTCACGTATTCGTCCGCGCCGTATTTCAGTGGCTGCGCGCGAATGTTCTTATTGCAACCGCGGAAGCGGCGGTGCACGGAACCGACCTTTTGCCACTTCAGGCGGTAGGTCGGGAAGCCGTTGATCTGGCCCTGCGTGAGGCGGTTGGCGCGGGCCATGTGGCCGGCGTTGTCCTCGTGGCAGTGCTTGCAGGCCATGTCGAGCTGGCCGCGGCGCTCGTAGTAGAATTCCTTGCCTTTGGCAAAGAACGGCGCCGCTTCGTCATCGATGCTGACGTTGACCGGCATGCCGCGGGACTGATGGCGCACGAAGATGGTCATCGCCAGGAGTTCGTTGGACTCCCATTTCCACGGTTTCGCCTGCATGCGCTCGGTGCGGCAGATGTTGATCTGCTGCTCGAGGCTCTTCAGCTTCTTGAGCTTCGGATCGTACTTCGGATAACCCGCAGCCACGCCCTTCATGGAATCGAAGGCGTCGTTGTGGCAGGACTGGCACGATTTGTTGGCGTTGCCGTCAACGGAGCCCCAGAGCTGTTCACCGTCCTCAACGAAGATCATCGCCGGATTTTCGAAGTCGTCATCCTGGATGGCCTTGGTTTCGGGTTCCATGTAGGTGTAACCGCTGCGCCGGTCATCGACTTCCATCTTGCCGAGCAGCGGGCTGTTGTGGTCTGCGTGGGTTGTCGACGCGAAGCTCGCCGCGATGAGTGCGGCGACGCCGAACGCCATGGCTCCCAGATAAGCCTTTTTCATAAGTCATCTCCCCCTGAATTGATTAGGACACCGTAACCTTGGCGGTTTTTTTCACGGCCTTTCCGGCATCATCGGTCCAGGTCATTTCCAGCGAACCGCTTTCCTCGGCCTTCACGTAGAAAGCCAGGTAGGGGTTGGCCGAAACGGCCGGGTGCCAATCGGCGGAGAAAACTTCCTTGCCGTTGTAGGTGCACACGAACTTGTTGATGATGTCGCGAGGGATCTTGTTGCCCTTCTTGTCCTTGCGTTGACCGGTTTCCATCTTGTGGGAAATCAAGGTCTTGATCTGGAAGGCTTCGCCCTTCTTGGCGGACTTCGGAGCCTTCACGCGAGCTTTGGTTTTAGCCATTTATCTAACTCCTTCTCTGCGCTCAGCCGCCGCAGCCGCCGATGGTGACTTTGACTTCGGCCTTCGCCATGGTGAACGAACCGTCGCTCATTTCGGCGAGCGTCACGACGTTCTGGGTCTTGGCCAGGCGAATACGGGTCGACACGTAGGCCTTGCCCGACATCGGCGTGAAGTGGAACGAGGCCACTTCGGGGCTCGGGTTGCCGTCGGCCCAGACATGCAGCGTCTTGACGTGGCTGGCGTCAGTCATGGGGCTGTCGACGTTCACCGTGATCGGAACGGTGGAACCGTTTTCCGCGATCTGCGGCACGTCCATGGTGATCTTACCCGATCCCGCGGCCTTGCCGCCGGTGATCTTGGCGATCGCGGCGTCAACGGCTTTGGCGTCGGCGAACGCGGGGCCGGCAATGCCGATTCCCATCGCCGCCAAGGTGCCGGCGCCGAACAGCGAAAACAGTTCGCGACGGCTGACCTGGCGCGTTTCCAAGGTCTTATTGGTCATGGTTTTCTCCTTAAAATCTTTGAAGCGTGGCTTACTTCAAGGTCATCAGGTAGGCGACGATGTCCTCCACGTCCTGCGCGGAAATAATCGTCTTGCCTTTGAACGGTTTCAGGACGGCCGTGTAGCCGCTATCGCGGTAGAACGACGGCATGATGGTGTCCGCGTTGAGGACTTTCGGATCGACGACGCGAAGGCGCAACTCGGCCTCCGAATAGCGCGACGCGACACCGGCCAAATCCGGGCCGATGGTGCCGTGGAACAGTTGTTCCGGGATCGGCATTTTGTGGCAGGCGAGGCAATTGCCTTTTTTGCGATGGATCGCCACTTTGCGACCGTTCGCCGCGTCACCGGCCTTGCCGGTCAGCGATTTGGGAATGCTATGTTCGTCGACGACTTTGTATTTCGCCATTTCCGCCGCGCGGACCCCATCCGCGGAGACGGCAAGCGACATCGCAACCCCGATGGCCGCAACGGCCAGAGTTCGTAGTGCCAAGGTTCTTCTCCTCCTCCAGATTTCACCATCCCGTATCTTCGATGGTCGTTATATTAATATTATTCGACCACGCAGACGAAGACAGCGTAAAAAAGTTTCCCTGATCGACTCGATCATATTCGAAAAATATAATACATCAAGTGTGAAACCACAAAAGTTGCGCGGATTACCATTGTGTTCGATACAGGCGCCGCTCACGCTGAATTGAGCGCCCGTGCCGGCGCGGCTTTCGGCTAGCCGTTGCGGCGAAACGGTGCCGCGGTTAACATCGAGCCTCAGACCATTGTATGCGGAGGCCGGTCCGGCCGTCCGTCCGCCAGGGGAGGGAGCAGGGATGAAAGCGCGTATTATCGCCGTCGTCGTCGCGTTGTTGGTCGGTCCGGTGCTTTTCGCCGGCCAGCCGTTCGCCAAGGAACAGAAACTGCCCAAGGCGGAGGTCAACGATTCCGGGCTGCATGTGCAACCATGGTTCCGCGACACCTTTCTCGATCTGCGCGAGGACATCGCCGAGGCCAAGGCCGAAGGCAAGCAACTCGCCATCATGTGGGAACAGAAGGGCTGCCCGTACTGCCGCGAAATGCATGACGTCAACCTGCGCATTCCCGAGGTCGTCGACTACATCAAGGAACACTTCTTCGTGCTGCAGTTGAACCTATGGGGCGACCGCGAGGTGACCGACATCGACGGCGAGCGGACCACCGAGAAGAAGCTTGGGCGGAAATACCGGGTGCAGTTCACCCCGACGATCCAGTTCTTTCCCGCCGATGCCGAGGTCGGCAAGGTGTCGGGCCGCGATCTCGAGGTCTGGCGGCTGATCGGCTATTGGAAGCCGTTCCATTTCAAGCACACCTTCCAGTACGTGCACGAGAAGGGCTTTGAGACGGAACCCAACTTCCAGCGCTGGCTGCAGGGCGTCGCCGCGGAATACCAGGCCCAGGGCAAGGAAGTGAAGCTCTGGTAGGCGACGGCGCGTAGGTGGTGGCGGACGGCGTCACTCGCCGCCGAACATCGCCCTCAGCGCGCCGCCCAGGCTGCCTTCCTCCAGGTATTTCATGCCGTAGATGCCGCCGGTGACGATCGACACCAGCGCGATCAGCGAACCTAGCGCCAGGGTCGACATGCCGGTCAGGCCCTGGCCGATGGTGCAGCCCAGCGCCAGCACGCCGCCGACGCCCATGATCGCGGCGCCGATAATGTGGCGCACCATGTCGTCCGCATCGTTGAAGGCTTCGAGGCGGAATTCACCGGCGCTTTTTGCGGCGAGGAACGATCCCACGATGACGCCGCCGACCACGGCGATGCCGAAGTTGATGGTGGTGCCCGAGAAGGTCATCAGGTACTGAATGCTCTCGCCGACCGGGTTGACGAATGTGAAGGAACCGAGCGGCGCCGGTTCGAAATCGTCGAATCCGACGACGCCGGTGACGTACCAGGCGGCCGGCACCAGGGCACCCAGGATCAGGCCACCGGCGATGTCGCGTTTCGAATCCCGGAACTCGGCGCTCTTGAAACAGAACACCAGCAGGCCGGCGACAAACACCGCGGCGACCGCGAGGCGCGCGGTTTCCGGCTCCATGCCGGTGAGCATGGCGAGGAAGTCGGGGATGCCCTGGGCGTCGAGGCCGGCCGCTTCCAGGTCCACGTTGGCGGCGGCTTCCAGTTCCACCCGGGCAAGGCCGATCAGTCCGCGCACCGTCATATAGGCGAAAACGCCCATGACCAGCGCCACCAACAGTGATTTCAGGTTACCCGCGCCGAGCCGCACCAGGGTCTTGTTGCCGCAGCCGCCGGTCATGGTCATGCCGAATCCGAACAGCAGGCCACCCAGGACGGCGCCGGCCCAGCCGAAATTGGTGGTCAGGTAGATCGACGAATCCAGATCGACCATCTCGCCCATATGCATGGCCTGGCTGCCGACGATGGCGACAGCGATGGCCAGCATCCAGGCGCGGAAGCGGTTCAGGTCGCCCATGAAGACCATGTCCGAAATGGCACCCATGGTGCAGAAGTTGGTCCGTTGCGCGGTTGCGCCGAACGCCATGCCGAGCACGAATCCCAGCCCGGCCACGATCCAGATCGTCGGCATGTCTTCCATGGTGAAACCTTCCCATTTGGTTCTGCGGTTTTGCGGATTCATAGATGGATTGCGATTCCACCGCAAGAATCACTTTACATTAATGTATATTGATATTTTTCTATGGCCCTGAAAAAATTGTGTGGCGCGGTGCAACGGCCGCGCCGGAGAAAGGAAACAGGAACGTCATGGCGACACAAACACTGGACGCGAAGGGGCTTAACTGCCCGATGCCGATCATGAAGGCGAAAAAGGCGATGAAGGGCCTGAGCTCGGGCGAAACGCTGGAGATCGAGGCCACCGACCCCGGTTCGGTGAAGGACTTCGAAGCCTTCTGCCGCGCCACCGGCAACGAGCTCATGGAATCCGGCGAGGACGCTGGCATCTACAAGTTCTTGCTCAAGAAAAGCTGAGCCCGGCACTCTCGCTTCTCAAGTCCTAGGGTTCCAGAACCACCTTGCCGACGGATTGCCGGCCGAGGACCGTTTGCATGGCCGGGTTGAAATCGTCCAGGGCGAACCGGTGCGAGACCACCGGCCGCAAGCACCCATCGGCGAACATCCGGGCCAGGTCGGTATGCAACGCGCCCAGGCGCCCGAGATAGGCGCCGCCGTCGTCGCCCGGACTCCAGCCCATGTAGGTGCCGAAGTTGAGGCCGATGATCGACATGTTCTTGACCAGGAGCAGGTTGACCGGTGGCGCCGGAATGTCGCCCGACGCATAGCCGACCGTCACCAGCCGTGCCTCGCGGCCCATGGCGCGAAGCGAGCGCGCCAGCACCTCGCCGCCGACCGGATCGATGACCACGTCGACGCCGCGTCCGCCGGTCCGCTCTTTCACCGGTGCCAGGAAATCGCCTTCCGAATAGTTGATCGCCAGGTCGGCGCCGTGTTCGCGGGCGACGGCGCATTTCTCGTCCGTGCCGGCGGTGGCGATCACCTCGGCGCCCTTGGCCTTGGCGATCTCCACGGCGGCAAGGCCGACCGCGCCTGAGGCACCGTGCACCAGCACCGTCTCGCCGGCAACCAACCCGGCCTTCCAGAGCAGCGCCGCATAGGCGGTCGGATAGGAGGTTACCATCAGGGTACCCTGTGCGAAGTCCATGCCGTCCGGCAACGTTCGGCAATAGACCGCGCGGGCGAGCGCCCGTTCGGCGAAGCCGCCATAGGTGATGGCGGCGAAAACCCGCGCTCCGGCCTCGAGGCCGGAAACGCCGTCGCCGACGGCACTGATGACCCCGCCGATCTCGACGCCGGGAACGAACGGCAGGTCCGGTTTGACCTGGTATTTTCCGGCGACGGTGAGGCTTTGCGCGAAGCTGACGCCAGCGGCCTTGACGTCGATCGCGACCTCGCCCGGGCCGGGAACGGGATCGGGCAGGGACTTGACCGTCAGGTTCTCGAAGGGGCCGTAGGCATCACAGACGACGGCGCGCATCACGACCGCCACGCACCCCGCGTGTCGATCAGCTTTTTGCCGGCCAGGCGTTCGTGGCCAAGCTCGCGGAACTCGCGATGGTCGGTAAGAAGCACCACCACGTCGCATGCGCCAAGCGCCTCTTCGAGGGCCGCGAGCCGGACATTGCCGAACGCTGCCAGCGCCGGCGGCAGCGCGCGCACGTGCGGCTCCACCACCATCAGTTCCAGCCCCTCGCGGGCCAGGATTTCAACCACGTCGACGGAGGCGCTTTCGCGCAGGTCGTCGATATCGGCCTTGTAGGAGAGGCCCAGGCAGGCGACGCGGGGGGCGCTCGATCCGGCCGTGGCGTTCCTGACCGCATCGGCAACGCGCGCCGGCCGGCCGTCGTTGACGGCGCGCGCGGCCCGGATCAGGTCGGTGTCATGGGGCGCCGAATCGACAATGAACCAGGGGTCGACGGCAATGCAGTGGCCGCCGACGCCGGGACCGGGATTGAGAATGTTGACGCGTGGATGATGATTGGCGAGCCGGATCGCCTCCCAGGGGTCGATGCCCAGCTTGCCGGCGACGTTGGCCAACTCGTTGGCGAAGGCGATGGAGACGTCGCGGTAGGCGTTTTCCGCCAGCTTTACCAGCTCCGCCGTGCGCGCCGTGGTCAGCAGGCACTCGCCATTGACGGCGATCCGGTAAAGCGCCGCCGCGCGGTCCGCGCAGTCCGACGTAATGCCGCCGACGACCCTGTCGTTGCGGGTCAGTTCGATCAGCACGCGGCCCGGCAGGACGCGCTCCGGGCTGTGGGCGACGGCGATATCCGCGGCGTCGCCGACGGCATGCGGGAAAGAAAGGTCCGGCCGGCTGGCAGCCAGGCGTTCGGAAAAGCGTTCCGTGGCACCGACCGGCGATGTCGATTCGACGATCACAAGGTTGCCCGCCCGCAGCACCGGCGCCAAGCTGTCGGCGGCGGCGTCCAGGTAGCTGAGATCGGGTTTGCGGTCTTCGGTGAACGGCGTCGGCACGGCGACGATGAAGGCGTCGGCCGGTTCCGGCTCGGTGACGGCACGCAGCTTTCCGGTGGCGACGGCACCGTTGACCAGGATGTCCAGGTCGGGCTCGACGATATGCACCTTACCGGCGTTGATGATCGCCACCGTGTCGGGATTGACGTCGACGCCGACGACATCGAGGCCGCGGCTGGCGAAAACCGCCGCCGTCGGCAGGCCAACGTAACCGAGCCCGATGACACAAAGTTTCGTTACTGTCTCCTCGTTAGACATGGCTGCGGCGAATCTCCTCGACGATGCGCTCCGCCGCCCGGCCGTCGCCGTAGGGATTGTGGGCGCGGCTCATGGCGGCGTGGGCAGCCTCGTCATCAAGCAGTAAGCGGGCTTCGTTGACAATGGTTTCGCTCACCGTGCCGACCAGTTTGACGGTGCCGGCGGCGATGGCTTCCGGCCGTTCGGTTACGTCGCGCATGACCAGCACCGGCTTGCCAAGCGACGGCGCCTCTTCCTGGATACCGCCCGAATCGGTGATCACCAGGTAGCTGCGATCCATCAGGTGGACGAACGGCAGATAGTCTTGCGGCGCCAGCAGGTGAATGTTGGCCCGCCCGCCGAGCAGGCGGTTGACCGGCTCCTGCACGTTGGGATTCAGGTGCACCGGATAGACGATTTCCACGTCGTCGCGATCCGCCAGGATCGAGAGCGCGCGGCAAATCTGTTCGAAGCCGGGGCCGAAGTTCTCGCGCCGGTGGCCGGTTACCAGGATCATGCGCTTGCTGTCGTCGAGGAACGGGAAGGCGCCCGCGACGTCCCGTGCCAGCGCATCGTCGCTGCGAAGCCGCTCGACCACGTGCAACAGGGCGTCGATCACGGTGTTGCCGGTAACGCTGATGCCCGCTTCAGCGATGCCGGCGTTGCGTAGGTTGTCGGCGGCGGCGGCGGTCGGCGCGAAATGCAGATCGCAAAGAACATCGCTCAGCGCCCGGTTCATTTCCTCGGGGAACGGCGCATAGCGGTCACCGGTCCGGAGCCCGGCCTCGACATGGCCAACGGGAATCTTGGCGTAATATCCGGCCAGCGCGGCGGCGAAGGTCGTGGTGGTGTCCCCGTGCACCAAGATGCGGTCGGGTTTTTCCTCCGCCAGGACCTGGGTCACGCCGGTGAGGACGGACTGGGTGATATGCGCCAAATCCTGGTTGGGGCGCATGACGTCGAGGTCGTGGTCGGGACTGATCTGGAACAGGGTGAGGACGGAATCCAGCATCTCGCGGTGTTGGGCGCTGACGCAGACCCGGCATTCCATGTCTTCGGCGGCGGCGATAGCGCGAACCACCGGGGCCATCTTGATGGCTTCCGGTCGGGTTCCGAAGACGTTGAGAATACGCATGGTTCCATTGGTCCGTGGCTGGCGGGGGGCAATTGCCGCCGTGCTCGAGGGGATGGATATCGCGGGGCCGCGCGATTGGCAAGCGTATTGGCAATTTTTCCATAGGATTCAAGGAGATGTTGTCTATCTCGTCATGTCTGAGTAGTATCGTTGTCGAACGGGGAATGGGTTTGATTTGAGTGCTTTTCCAACGATGAACGTACGCGGCGTCCTTAGTTTCGTTGTCGTGTTGCTGTTCGGCGCGCCCGCGCCGGCGGCGGAATTCGGTTTTTCCGGCATGCACGTGCAGGGCATGAAACCGGCGATCGCCGAAGCGCTCGGCATGAAAAAGGACGAGGGCGTGCTGGTGCGCGACGTGATGCTTGGCGGCCCGGCGGACAAGGCCGGCGTGCAGCGCGGCGACCTGATCGTGGAGTTCGACGGCGTCAAGATCGATACCTTCAAGCGCCTTGTCGGGGTGGTTACCAAGACCAAGCCGGCCCAGCGCGTGGAACTGCGCGTCAGGCGCGCCGAAGGCGAGGAAAAGCTCAACATGACGCTGGGCTTGAAGCCGCCGTCATGGGAGGTCGCTACCGGCTCGGTGATCGCCTTTAGCGAAATCGGCATCACCCTGGCGGCGGTGACGCCGAAAATCCGTAAGCGTTTCGAAATCCGCTGGGGTTCCCTCGGCGTGCTGGTGACCCTGGTTGATCCCGCGTTCGTCAATCGCATGCTGCTCAGGCGCGGCGACATGATCGTGCAGATCAATCAAAAGCCGGTCTGGCTGCCGCAACAAATCCGCGACGCCTACGACGAGGCCAAGAGCGCCGGGCGCAAGCAGTTGCTCATGCTGGTCGAGCGGACCAGCGGTTTCGAATTCATGATGCTGCCGGTGAAGTGAACGGCCGCGCGGATCAGCCGCCGCGCGCTTCTTCCACCAATTTCTTCAGGGTTCCGTAGTCGACCGCGCCAGGCACCAGTTGGCTGCCGATGACGAAGGCCGGCGTGCCGTTGATGTTCAGTGCCTCCGCCAGTCGGAAATTGCGGCCGAGCGCGTCGTCGATGCTCTTGTCGCCCATGGCGGCTTTCAATGCTTCCGGGTCAATGCCGGCTTTTTGCGCCGTGGCGGCGATCTTGGCTTCGGTGAACTCGCCGCGAGAGGTCATCAGGTCGTTGTGGAACGCCATGTATTTCTCGGGCGCGATCTTCCAGGCCGCCAGCGCGGCGCGGGCGGCGCTCAGCGATTGCGGACCGAGGATCGGGAATTCCTTGAGAACCAAACGGATGTTCGTGTCCTCGGTCAGGATCTTTTCGACCGTCGGATGCACCCGCTTGCAGTAGCCGCAGCGGTAGTCGAAAAACTCGACGATGGTGACGTCGCCTTTCGGGTTGCCGGCGACAGGGCTGGTCGGGTCGGAGACCAGTTGCTGCATGTGGGCGGCAACCGCTGTCTGGGCCTGTTCCTTTTCCACCGTTTCGCGCTTTTCCTGGTGGCGCCGAACTGCCTCGAGCAGCACTTCCGGATGTTCCAGAATGTACTGTTCCATCAGTTTCTCAAGTTGCTGTTTCTGGGCGTCGCTGAACCCCTTGTCGGAGTCTGCCTGGCTGGCGGCTGGAAACAGCCCCAGGGAAGCGACGGCGAGAACGGAAAGAGCGCGGGAAAGCCACATGGGGAAAATCTCCGAAATTAAGCCCGCGCATCATTAACGCTTAATTCCCACGCCGCAAGCGTCGAAAGCCTTGAGGTCACGCAATCGTGTGCCCGCCGCGCGAGCCGCCGCTCAGCGTGAAAGTCGCAATCCCGAGATTCTGACGGTGCCCGGGGTCTGCGTCCGCGCACCGCTGATACCGGCGAAAACGATGCGGCTGTAGGCCATGTCGACCATTGGCCAGGCAAGGGCGTGCAACTGCGATAGATCGATGTTCTCGGACCACCAGCGGTTCCGATTTTCGCGCCCGCCACGCACCACGTATAGCGCACTTGGCTTGCCATCCTCGGAGGCGTCACGGTTGGTCATGGAGCCGCGTTCCAGGGCGCTCGCCCCCCAGACCAACGCCAGGCTGCGCGAGAAGCGAGGGGGCTCGTCGCCGCGAAACAGGGCGGCCATGCCGCCGAGTTCGGTCGGCGGCGTGCCGGCGTCGGCGAAGCCGATCACCAGCCGCACCGGGTGACGCGGCGGCCCGCTGTCGATGGACCACGACCAGAACAGGAACGGCGTCGCCAGCAGTTGCGCGTCGAGACGGCGGATAATCGCGGCGTTGTCGCCGCCGGCGGTGATTTCCAGGGCGGGAACGCTGGATTCGTAGACGGTCTTGAGGGACAGCCCGTCACCGGGGCCGATCCAGGCCCAATCGCTGGCGCGGCCGAAAACCGGGTTGGTCGGGTCGTCGCTGAACACCTGCAGCTTGCCGTCGAGCCCGACTGGGGTTTGCGTCTCGGCACAGCCGAAGCCCAGGGCTAGGACGAATAGGGCGAGCCAGCGGGGAGGCCGAACGGTCATTTCTTTTCGCGTTGCTGGCGGCTCTTCATATCCTTGGCGGCGAGCAGGATATCGCCCGCCTGAAGCCACTCTCGCGTGCCTTCCTTGAACTGGCGCTGCGCCGCGCCGGCTTGGCGTTCGGCGATGTCCGCCTTGTTTTCCAGCAATGCTTCCTCGGCCAGCGCCAGGGAACTGCGCGGCTCGTCGCCGAGCCGCCCATGCGCGATGCCCAACAGGTGCCATGTGAAGGGCGAGCGGCGTTCCACGGCCAGGGACGCTTCCAGGTTGATGACCGCCGCTTTCAGGAATTCCGGCTTGTTGTACTCGATCTGCGCGCGCGCCAGTTCGCGCCGGATCAGGGCCGATCCGGGTGCCAGGTTGGCGGCCTTGCCGTAGCTGATCAAGGCCTCGCTCAGCCGCGCGTTTTCGAACAGCATCTGGCCGCGGAGTTCGTGGAAGTAGGCGTTTTCCGGCTCCTCGGCGATGAGTCCGTCGATCAGCGGCAGGGCTATGTCGAGATTGTGCTGGCGATAGTAACCGACTGATCGCGCGTACCGGCTCGGCACGCTCGTGTCTTCCTCCTTGTACAGCCTGAGGGTCTGGCGCAGCGGATTGACGAAGGCATAGATCTTCGCCCTCATGCGCTCATGCATCTGCTGCAGGTCCATGGGGATCGGGTGTTCGGAAAAACGCGACAGCCGAACATGCTCACTGACGGCGTGGATGCGGTCGCGGGTCAGCGGGTGGGTGCGCACGTAGGGATCCTGCTGGCGCGGGCTGAGCAGTTCCTGGTCGCCCAGCTTTTCCATGAAATCCAGCAAGCCTTTAGCGGACGTCTCGGTTTCGTCGAGGAATTTCAACCCGGCTTGGTCTGCGGCGGATTCCTGCACCCGGCTGTAGGCAAGGAAATTACGCATGGCGGCTGTTTGCCCGCCCATGGCGACGGCGGCGCCGACGTCGCCGCGTCCAGTCGCCAGGGTCGCCGCGCCGCCGAGGATCATCGCCAGGACCGAAGCCGCCGATCCTTTCGACAGGGCATCGTGCAACCGTGCCAAATGGCCGCCCGCGATGTGGCCGGTTTCGTGCGCGATGACGCCGATCACCTCTCCGGCATCCTCGGCGGCGAGGATCAGGCCGGTGTTCATGAACAGCTTCTGTCCGCCGGCCACGAAGGCGTTGAGGGCATTATCGTTGACGATATAGATGTTGACGTGCTCGGGATGCAGGCCGGCGGCACGGAACAGTGGCGTTGCATAGACGCGGATGGTATTTTCCACCTCCGCATCTCGGATGAATGAAAGACTTTTGGCAGCCTCGGCCGCAGATGGGCCGCCGAACAGGGCAAGCGAAAGGCCAATGGCAAGAATACGAAAAAGACTGAACACGTCGCGATTTCCCGAAATCACATTTGGCCGTACCGGCGCCCGACGACCGCACCTAGAAGGTAGTCATGCGCATGAATGGGGTCAATTGGCCATGCGCCGATCCCGCGTCGCGGCCGGTGTGGCGCTGGCGGGGTTCCTGGCCGGTTGCACGTCGCTGCCGTTCATGGATCACGAGCCCGAGGTACCGCTCGGGACCATCGGTTATGTGTCCGGGTTCTTCGGCGGCGCCGCCGCCGATGAGCCGCAGGCGGTGCTGGCGGGGCGCGATGTCCTGGCCGCCGGCGGTTCGGCGGCCGACGCGGCATTGGCGATGTACTTCACGCTGGCGGTGACGTTGCCCTCGTCGGCGGGGCTGGGGGGCGGCGGTATTTGCCTGTCGCGCCCGAACAAGGAAAAACGGATCGAGACCCTGGATTTTCTCGGCCAGCCCAGTTCGGGTCCCGGCACCAAGGTGCTGGTGCCCGGCAATCCGCGCGGTATATTCGCGCTGCATGCCAAGTCGGGAAAATTAAACTGGGGCGAGTTGATCCGGCCGGCGGAAAACCTGGCGCGGTTCGGGTTCCGGATTTCCCGCGCCTTCGCGGAGGAACTGAAATTGGGACAGGCGACGCTGGCCGCGTCACCGGACGCGCGTGCCCTGTTTTCCAAACCCGACGGGACCTTCGTCGGCGAAGGCGATCATTTGCGGCGCCCGAAACTGGCGGCTTTCCTCGCGCGCATGAGATCGCACGGGCCGGCGAATATTCATGTCGGCGCCGGCGCCGATCTGTTTGCGGCGGAAGCGGAGCGGCTGGGATTCGGTATCACGTCACGCGATTTGAAGGCGGCGCGCCCGTTCTGGCGATCGACGATCCGGGTCGGTATCGATGCAGAACGCTACATGCATTTCCCGTTGCCGCGCACGCCACAGGGGACGATGGGCGCGAAAATGGCGGCGATCCTGCTTCAGGGCGAGCGTTACGCCGATGCCGCCCCCGACCAGCGCGCGCACCTGGTCGCCGAAGCCATTCAGCGCGCCCATGCCGATCAGGCGCGGGGCTTCAAGCAGGTTGATATCAAAAAGGAATTTGGATCTTCCGTAGCCGGCCGTCGCACCGTGGATTTGACCTATACCCAGATCGACGACGACTATGTCGAAGGCCTGATGCGGGGATACCGCGCCGGCCAGTTGACCGAGCTGGCGGTGCCGCCGGGTCCGGAACTGCCGGTCGGGCGCCGGGGGGGCGAGACCAGTTTCGCCGTCATCGACCGGGACGGCGGCGCGGTGGCTTGCGCGTTCTCGATGAACGGGCCTTTCGGGACTGGCCGCCTGGTCCCCGATTCCGGCATCTTTGTGGCGCGCTATCCGAGTTCGACGGCGGTACGCGACCTGTCGCTGGCGGTGCTGATGATCGAGCACCGGTTTCGGGACAAGCTGTTCATGGCCGCCGCCGCCACCGGCGGGGCGTCCAGCCAGGCGGTGCTGACCCAGGTCGCCGTGGCCTCGGCGGTTTCGGGGATCACGTCGGTCGAAAATCCGATGTCGCGGGGGCGCGTGTTCCGCGATCCCGTGCGGCGGATCACCTATGTCGAGCGCGACGCCGGGGCTGAGTTCGCCAACACCCTGTTGCGGCGCGGCCACCGGTTGCAGACGGTACCGGGGCTGTCGCGCGCCAACATCGCCCATACCGGCACGGGCTTGCCGATCCGCGCGCCGCGCGATCCGATCGAGTTCAACGTGGAAACGGACCCGCGTGGGTTCGGGCTTGCCATCTCACCGGGTTGAGCCCCGACGACGAAAGAATAGGAAAGGAAGGTCACGCCGTGTCGCTCAAGGTTTCCAAACGCGGAGCCATCCCGCCGTTCATCGTCATGGACGTAATGCGCGAGGCCAACCAGCGCGAAGCACGCGGCGAGCGCGTGTTGCACATGGAGGTCGGCCAGCCGGGCAGCGGCGCGCCGGCGGGAGTGCTCGACGCCGTCCGCGACGTCATGAGCCGCGATCGCATGGGCTATACCGATGCCTTCGGCGTGCCGGCGCTGCGCGAGCGCATCGCCGGCCATTATCGGGACGACTATGGCGTCACCGTTTCGCCGGAGCGGGTGGTGGTGACGACCGGTTCGTCGGGTGCGTTCGTGCTGTCGTTCCTGGCCGCCTTCGACGTCGGCGACAGGGTGGCGCTGGCGAGCCCGGGGTACCCGGCCTATCGCAACATCCTGGCGGCGCTTGGGATTGAGGTCATCGATATCCAGACCGGCGAGGACAGCAATTTCCAGCCGACCGTACCGGTACTGTCTGCCGCCGTCGCGGCCATGGATAGGCCGCTCGACGGGCTGATCGTCGCGAGCCCGTCGAACCCCACCGGCACCATGCTGCAGCGGGACGAACTCAGCGACCTCGTGCGGTTTTGCGACGCTCACGGCATCCGCTTCATTTCCGATGAGATCTATCACGGCATCACCTATGAACGCCCGGCGGACACGGCGCTCGCCTTCGGGCCGAACACGGTGGTGATCAACAGTTTCTCGAAATATTTCTCGATGACCGGCTGGCGCCTGGGCTGGATGGTCCTGCCCGACGACCTACTCAGGGCCGTCGAGTGCCTGGGCCAGAACCTTTTCATTTCGCCGCCGACTGTTTCGCAGTACGCCGGCCTTGCCGCCTTCGACTGCCGTGAAGAGTTGCAGGCCAGCGTCGCGCGCTACGCCCGCAACCGTGAAATGCTGCTGGAGAAGCTTCCCCAGGCCGGGTTCGATCATTTGGCCTCGGCCGACGGCGCGTTCTATATCTACGCCGACGTCAGCACCCTGACCAACGACAGTCCCGAGTTCTGCCGCCGCATGTTGGCGGAGACCGGCGTTGCGACGACGCCCGGGACCGATTTCGATCCCGGGCGCGGTCATCGTTTTCTCAGATTTTCGTTTTCCGGCGCAGAGGCCGATATGGCCGACGCGGCCCAGCGCCTTATCGATTGGCGGCGCTGAGCCGGATTGTCAAAAGCCTAGCGGTCCCACCAGCCGGAGCGGCGAGGTTGTTCGCCGCCACCGGTGTCATCGCCGCCGACCTGAATGACGGTGGTCTTCGCCGCTTCGGAGGCCATTTCCGGGTCGACTGCCGGAACCTCGGGGGTGTCGTCGGCCGCTTCTTCCTGCGGCTCGACCGCCTCCGCCTCCGTGTCGGCGGCGGCTTGGACCTCGTCTTCGGCCGGCTCATCTGCCGTCTCGGTCTCGGCGTCCGCGGCCACTTCCGTTTCTTCCGCTTTCGCCCGACCCCTGCGCGAGCGTTTCGGCTTCGCCTCGGAATCGGTCTCGTCGGTAGACGCGTCGTCGCTCTTCCTGGCGCGGCTGCGGCGGCGTTTCGGTTTTTCTTCCGTCGCTTCCTCGCCACTGTCGGCAGCCGTGTCCTCGGCGGCATTGTCATCCGCCTTGGCCTTGCGCGGACGGCGGCGCATCGGCTTCTCTTCGGTTTCCGCTTCCGCGTCGGTTTCCTCGGCGGTTGCATCGGGCAACGCGATCACCTCTGCATCGTCGCTGCTCGGTGGCGCCAGCAATTCCGTCGCTTCGGGACCGGTGATCAGGGCCGCCGGTTCGGCATCGTCCTCGGCGTCGACGGCCTGCGATTCCTCGCCCTCGGCCGCTTCTTCCTCGCGCCGGCGCCGTCGACGACCGCCGCGGCGTCCCCGGCGGCGGCGTTTGGGCTGTTCGGAGTCGTCCGCGTCGCCGGCTTCCCGGGTCGTGGCCTCGTCTTCGTCGCCGTCGCCTTCAATGTCGTCTTCGCCATCGGCATCGTCGTCGTTCGCCGCTTCCACGGTGGTATCCGCATCGGCGCCGTATTCATCGTCGCGGCGCTTGCGGCGCGAACGGCGGCGCCGGCGTTTGCGCCCGCCGGAATCGTCGACCCCGTCGGCCTCGGCGGCACTGGTCGGGCGGCCCGGCTTGTCGCCGCCGATCACCTCGCCATCCCGCTCGATGCGGAGGTCCGGCGGGATCAGGGAGTCGTCGTTTTCCAGGATGATCTTGATCTCGAACCGTTCTTCCAGTTCCGCCAGCGAATCGCGCTTGCGGTTGAGCAGGTAGAGCGCCACGTCGGTCGGCACGAAGACGGTCATTTCGCCGCCGCGCTTGCGCATGCCTTCCTCTTCGATTTCACGCAGAACCTCGACCGCCGTCGTCTCGGTGGAGCGTCGCACACCGGAACCCCGGCAGTAGGGGCAAGGCGCGGAACTGGTCTCGATCAGGCTCGGGCGCAGCCGCTGGCGCGACATCTCCAACAGCCCGAACGGGCTGATGCGGCCGATCTGGATTCGCGCCCGGTCGGAGCGCATGGCTTCCTTCATGGCGCGCTCGACCTTGGTCTGGTTGCGATTGACTTCCATGTCGATGAAATCGACGACAATCAGGCCGGCCAGGTCGCGCAGTTTCAATTGCCGGGCGATTTCCTCGGCCGCTTCCATGTTGGTCTTGAGCGCCGTCTCCTCGATGTTGCGCTCCTTGGTGGCGCGGCCCGAGTTGACGTCGATGGCGACCAAGGCCTCCGTCGGGTTGATGACGATGTAGCCGCCGGACTTGAGGTGAACCTCGGGCTCATGGATCACGTCGAGTTGGTTCTCGATCCGGTAGTTGTGTGTCAGCGGGACGCCCACGTCCTTGTATTTCTGTACCTTCTTGGCATGGCTCGGAATCAGGATCTTCATGAAGTCCTTGGCCGCGCGGTAACCCTCCTCGCCGTGTACCACGACTTCGTCGATGTCCTTGGTGTAGAGATCGCGGATGGAGCGCTTGATCAGGTCGCCTTCCTCGTGCACCAACGCCGGCGCGATGGAACTCAGCGTCAGTTCCCTGATCTGGTTCCATAGCCTGAGCAGGTAGTCGTAGTCGCGCCGGATTTCGGCGCGCGAGCGTTCGGCGCCGGCGGTTCTGACGATCACCGCCATGCCCTCCGGAATGCCGAGATCGCCGACGATCTTCTTCAGTTTCTTGCGATCGGCGACGCTGCCGATCTTGCGCGAGATTCCGCCGCCCCGGTCGGTGTTCGGCATCAGCACGCAATAGCGTCCGGCCAGCGACAGGTAGGTGGTCAGCGCCGCGCCCTTGGTGCCGCGCTCTTCCTTGACCACCTGAACCAGCAGGATTTGGCGGCGTTTGATGACTTCCTGGATTTTGTAACGCCGGTGCTTGGCCACCGGGCGGCGCACTTCCACTTCCTCGGTGTCGTCACCGCCGAGCGTCTCGACGTGGGGCTCATCGGCACCGACCTCGGCGTCGTGGTCGGCATCCTCGGATCGCGCCTCGGCGCGTTCCTCGGCCAGCAGCGCTTCGCGGTCGGCGACCGGAATCTGGTAGTAGTCCGGATGGATTTCGCTGAACGCCAGGAAGCCGTGGCGATTGCCGCCGTAGTCGACGAACGCCGCCTGGAGCGAGGGCTCCACACGGGTCACCTTGGCGAGATAGATGTTTCCTTTGAGAGGCCGTCGGGTCTCAACTTCGACGTCGAAATCTTCCAGCCGGTTTCCATTGACGACCAGTACCCGGGTCTCCTCCGAGTGCGAGGCGTCGATCAACATACGTTTGATTGCCATTAAATCGTGAACTCCGCGGCACCCGGGGCTCCGGTCTCGTGAACGGGACGGAATAGCGGGGGCCGGTTGTAGTGATGCCGACGGCGCTTGTCAGCATGCCGACGCCACCGGTCGAAACCGGCGATCGGGTCGGCAGGGCATGCGCGGCTCTGTCAGACATCGGGTTAACCTCTGAGGAAAATCCTCGAAAGAACGTTGAACCCGAAAAGCTTTCGGGTGGCGGTGCATCTGAAAAACGAGAATAGATGTCCGTACCGGCCGAAATGGATTCCGGGGGGCGAGGGCATGCTGACAACTTCCAACATGCCGTTCGCTATATGTTAAGATAACGGTAGGATTTAGGTTCGACAATGGGCTTGTCGCGAAAAAATTCCCGATGGTCATCTCCGGCGGTCGCCGAAACATGGCGTGGGGGAGATCGTGATGATTGAAAATTCGCGGGAAAGCACCGTATATTTGAATTAACAAGGTTGGTTGACGCTAAATGTGGGGGGTTCGGGCCATTCTCCGACATTGCCGCCGGTTTCCACCAGGCGTTTTGCTGCTGACCGTCCTGGTCTGGGGCGGTCTTGTCGTGCCCGGCGGGCCGGCGCGCGCGGCGGCGACGGTGGTTACCGATATCCGAATCGGCTCCGCCGGCAACATCACCCGCATCGTGTTCGAGTTCACCGAACGCCTGTCGGCGCGGGTGTTTGCGTTGGCCGATCCGTACCGCGTCGTCATCGATCTGCCGGAAGTGGGGTGGCGGCTGCCGCCGAAACCCTTGCCGGCGGCGAGCGGCGTCTACGACCGACTGCGCTATGGTCTCTACAAGCCCGGAAATTCCCGTGTCGTTCTGGATCTCAGCCAACCCGCGCGGGTTGCCAACGCGGCGCTGATCGAGCCCAACGGCGCCTACGGCCACCGGCTGGTGCTGGAGTTGGCGCCGAGCAGCCGCGCCGCTTTCCTGACGGCGATGAAAGGTGGCGATGTCAGTATCGTTTCGCCGTCCCTGCAAAAAGCCCCCGCGGTTGCCGCCGTGGCGCCGCCGGCGCCGAATCCGCAGCCGTCGGCGACGCCCAGCGTTCAGCCTCGGCCCGAGGCGACCCAGGCGCGGTTCCAGCCGGCGCCCCGCAAACCCGCGCTCCGGCCCTCGTCCGAGCGTTACACGGTGGTGGTCGATCCCGGCCATGGCGGTGTCGATCCGGGCACCATCGGCAATTCCGGCATCTACGAGAAGCACGTCACCCTGGCCATGGCCCGCGCCATCCGCACGGCGTTGGAGAAAACCGGTCGTTTCAAGGTTAGGCTGACTCGCAACCGCGATATCTTCATCCGGTTGCGCGACCGCATCCGCCTGGCGCGCGAGGCGGGCGCGGACCTGTTCATTTCCATCCATGCCGACTCGATCAAGAACCGCAAGATCAGCGGTCCGTCCGTCTATACGCTATCGGAACGGGCCTCCGATAAGGAGGCCGCCGCGCTGGCGGACAAGGAAAACAAGGCCGACCTGATCGCCGGCATCGACCTGACCAACGAGAACGCCGACGTGACCGGAATCCTGATCGACCTGGCGCAGCGCGAGACCATGAACCAATCGGCCCGCTTCGCCGGCATGCTGGTCGGCGAAATGAAGAAGCGCACGCATGTGCTGCGCAACACCCACCGATTCGCCGGATTCGCCGTCCTCAAGGCACCGGACGTACCGTCGGTGCTGCTGGAACTCGGGTTCCTGTCCAACCCGAAAGACGAGCGCGCGCTGCGCGACCGGCGCCACCGGGCGTTGATGGCGGCGGGCGTGGCCAAGGCGGTGGACGCCTATTTCACCCGCGTCGAGCAGGCCGCCGGCCGCTGAGCCGCGGCCGCCGCCATACCGGCGCCACATTTCCACGCTAATCGGCTATGATGAAGCCAAGCCCTTATAGGTAAATTGTGCTACAAACGTATGCGGGTTCCCGGCATCGATGCGGGCCCCGACGGCGCCGGAACTCAGGAGCCGTAAGGTTGTCATCATCTGACCGGGTAACTTCGCCGCCATGATCCGCGCTCTGCTTACAACCCTCGGCATGTTGCTGATTCTGGCCGTGATCGGCGCCGGCGGCGCCTTGTTCGTGTTCTACAAATTCGGCCAGGCGTTGCCCGACTACCGCCAGTTGGCGGACTACGAGCCGCCGGTGATGACCCGCGTGCACGCCGGCGACGGCCGCCTGCTGGCCGAGTACGCCGTCGAGAAGCGCGTCTTCGTGCCCATCGGCGCCATGCCTAAGCGGGTGATCCGGGCGTTTCTCGCGGCCGAGGACAAGAATTTCTACAACCACGCCGGCGTCGATTTCACCGGCGTGGCGCGCGCCGTGCTGATCAACCTCAAGAACCTGGGCTCGTCCCGGCGGCTGGTCGGCGCTTCGACCATCACCCAGCAGGTGGCGAAGAACTTCCTGCTCACCAACGAGGTCTCTTGGCGGCGCAAGATCAAGGAGGCGATCCTCGCCTTCCGGATTGAGCGCGCCTTCCCCAAGGACCGCATCCTGGAACTCTACCTGAATGAGATCTATCTGGGCTTCGGCTCCTACGGCGTCGCCGCGGCGGCGCTCAACTATTTCAACAAGTCGCTCGACGAACTGACCGTTGCCGAATTGGCCTATCTGGCGGCACTGCCCAAGGCGCCCAACAACTACCACCCGATCCGCAAGCCGGAAGCCGCGCGCGGCCGGCGCGATTGGGTCGTCGGGCGCTTGCTGGAAGAGGGCTTCATCACCGCCGACGAAGCTGCCCGTGCCCGCGCCACGCCGCTGTTGATCGCCAAGCGCGCCGAGACCGAGTTCGTCACCGCCGACTATTTCGCCGAGGAAGTGCGGCGCGACCTCGAGGATCGCTACGGCGAGCGGCAGCTCTACAAGGGCGGCCTCTCGGTGCGCACCACCATCGACCCGAAGCTGCAGGCCATGGCCGACGCGGCACTGCGCGCGGGGCTGCGCGCTTATGACCGCCGGCACGGTTACCGGGGGCCGTTCGCGCACATCGGCGACGACGTGCGCCTCGATACCTCGCCCGACTGGCAGCGCGCGCTGGGCCGCATCGAGCGCCCGAAGGGGTTGTTGGAATGGTCGCTCGCCGTCGTCCTCGGTACCGATGCCGAACACGCCTTCATCGGCGTCGACGACGGCAAGAAGGGCCGCATCCCGCTGTCGCGCCTGACCTGGGCGCGCGAGGCCCTGGAAAAGCAACTGCGCGGCGCCAAGGTGGCCAAGCCCGCCGACGTCTTGAAGCGCGGCGACGTCATCGCGGTTTCCAAGGCCGAGCCGCGCAAGGACGACGAGACCGTGCCCGAGGACTACTACGGGCTGCGCCAGATCCCCGAGATCAACGGCGCGCTGGTGGCGCTCGACCCGCATACCGGCCGCGTTTTGGCCATGAGCGGCGGCTACGCGCCCGACATGAGCCAGTTCAACCGCGCCGTCCAGGCCTACCGCCAACCCGGATCGGCGTTCAAGCCGTTCGTCTACCTGGCGGCGCTGGACGCGGGCTACACGCCATCGACCCTGATCCTCGACGCGCCCTTCGTCATCGACCAGGGCCCGGGCCTGCCGAAGTGGCGGCCGGCCAACTACACCAAGAAGTTCTACGGCCCCTCGACCATGCGGCTCGGGATCGAGAAATCGCGCAATCTGATGACCGTGCGCCTGGCCCAGACCATCGGCATGGACCGGGTCGCGACCTACGCCGAGCGCTTCGGCATCGTCGACGATCTGCCGGAAACGCTGGCCATGGCGCTGGGCGCCGGGGAGACGTCGCTGATGCGCCTGACCACCGCCTACGCCATGCTGGTCAACGGCGGCAAGCGCATCACGCCGACCCTCATCGACCGCATCCAGGACCGCAACGGCCGCACCGTCTACCGCCACGACCAGCGTCAGTGCGTGAAATGCCGGGCCGAGTTCTGGACCCGCCAGCCGCCGCCGGCGCAACCCGACACCCGCGACCAGATCACCACGCCGGGCAGTGCCTTCCAGGTCGTCTCCATGCTGGAGGGCGTCGTGCAGCGCGGCACCGGCCGGCGCATCGCCGCTGTCGGCAAGCCGCTCGCCGGCAAGACCGGCACCACCAACGAAGAACGCGACACCTGGTTCATGGGCTTCGCGCCGGATTTGGCGGTCGGCGTGTTTGCCGGCTTCGATACGCCGACGCCGCTGGGCCGGCGCGAGACGGGGTCCTCGGTGGCGGCGCCGATCTTCCGCGACTTCATGGCCGCCGCCTTGAAGGACAAGCCCGCCATCCCGTTCCGGACACCGCCCGGCATCCGTCTGGTGCGGGTCGATTCACGCACCGGGCAGTTGGCGACGGCCTCGACCCGCAACGTCATCCTTGAGGCGTTCAAGCCCGGCACCGTGCCGAGCGGCGAATCGCAGGTCCTGGAAGGCCAGACCTGGCAAGCACCCGGCACCGCGGCAAGCGGCGCCATCACCGGCACCGGCGGCCTTTATTAGCGTCTTGCACGCAACGCCCCGACGCCGCATGGTTCGCCGGTGACCGACAGATGCGCCGGGGAGAGACCATGACCGACAATATCCGCGAACTGGCGGCGCGCGCCGCCAACATCGCCACCGCCACCTTCGCCAATGCGCTCGACGATTTCGGCCTTGCCGACGCGATGATCCTGCCGACCATCAAGGCGGTGGCGCCGAACATGCGCTTCGCCGGTCCCGCCGTGACGGTGCGGGAAAGCATCGGCCCCGCCGGCACCTATACCTCGGCCGATTTCCGGGTCGGCGCCATGATCGACGCGGCCGGCGCGGGCGACGTCATCGTCGTCGCCGGGGCCGGCGCCAATGTCTCCACTTGGGGCGGCATGGCGTCGTTTGCGGCGAAGAAGAAGGGCGTCGCGGGCCTGCTGGCGGATGTCGGCGTGCGTGACGTAGAGGAGATGGTGGAATTCGATTTCCCGGTTTTCGCCCGCCACCTGACGCCCCTGACGGGCCGCACGCGCCTCAAGATCGAGGCCATCAACGAACCGGTCGAGGTCGATGGCGTCGCGGTATCGCCCGGCGACCTGGTGGTTGCCGACGGCACCGGCGCCTTGGTGCTGCCGGCGGCAAGGGCAGCCGAGATCATCGCCAACGCGGAGCGCTACGGCGCCGATGACGCCGCCGCCATCAAGGACCTGGACGCCGGCCTGACGTTCTCCGAGGCAATGGCCAAGTACACGCGGATTTAAGCGCCCCCGGAGGCTATTCCTCTGTTTCGCTGGCGCGCAGCCGCCGGGCCGTCCATTCGGCGATTGCCACGGCCCCGCCATCCGGATCATTGGATATCTCGAACCGGCCGCCGCCCGCCTCGACAAAGCGCTTGCAGATATAGAGCCCGAGCCCGAAACCTCGCCTGGCATCCGAGGCGTGCTCCGGCGTGCCGACAATGAAGGGCTGTCCGTAGTTCTCCAGCACCGCGTCGGAAAAGCCTTCGCCGAAATCCCTGACTTCGAACATCAATGTATCTTCGTCCGTCAGCGACCACCGGACCGTGACGGCCGTTCCGGCGGGGGCATGGCGCACGGCGTTGGAAATCAGGTTGCTCTGGACCTGGGTGGCCACCTTCCGGTCCGCGCGGATGGTGGCGGGCATGTTTTCGGAATGGGAAAACGCGATACTCACGCCTTTTTCGCCAAGCATCGGCTGGAAGGTCTTGATCAGGTTTTGCGTGTGTTGGACGGGATCGAGGATCTCTGGCTCCAAACGGAACCGGTCGGCCTCCAATCTGCTCAGGTCGAGGATTTCCTCGACGAGTTCGAGGAGGTGGTCGGCGCTGTTTCGGATGATCTGGTGGTATTCGCGATACTTTTCGTTGTCGACGGGACCGAAGACTTCCTTCTCCAACAACTGACAGAACCCCAGGATGGAGTTCAGCGGCGTCCGCAAATCGTGGCTCATGGCGGCCAGAAATTCCGACTTGGTGCGGTTTGCGGCTTCGGCCGTTTCCTTTGCCGCGCGTAATTCGGCTTCCGCCTTTTTCTCGTTGGAAATATCACTTTGCACGCTGACGAAACCGCCCCGTGGTAAACGGCGGTCCGTCGTCTTGATCCACCGGCCGTCTTTCAGCGTGACGATGAAAGAGCCTTCCAGCTTTTCCCGGTATTCGGCCTTCCGTTTCAGATAGGCCTCGCCGCCACCGTATTCATCGCCAACCGCCACATTTCCCTTTTCGATATCGATTTTTCCGAGGTCGCGAAAATGCACGCCCAGGTGCGTTTCGGCTGCCGTATAGCCGTAGAGATCGCGGAAGTTCTGGTTGCAGAACACCAACCGGCCGTTGCCGTCATAAACGACCAAGGCCTCGGAAATGCTCTCGGAAACTTCCACAAGCCAATCCAACAGCTCATCGGAGCTTAAATTCTTGTCGAGGTTCAGCATGAAGGCTGCTGAGGAGGAAGACGTCTGATCGTTCGGCATCTGGCGCATGGGCGACTCGCAACCATAACTTTTCTTAGATAGTTACATAAAATTCGTTTAGGTTGAATCAATTTTCCTAGTGACAGCATGATTTCGTATTTCTGTTCAACAATCAAAGTTTTCAAAGGGCTAAGGCATAGCCTGACAGGCCGCGCGAGGTGGAGGCTATGGACCCAGTCCGGCTGGCCGCTTTCGTATGTCCGCCCCACCTGGAATACCGCCATGCGGACGAAAGTCTTGCAACGGCCGTTCGATGCCGTCATTACATATTCAAAATGTAGAATATAAGCGTCCGGCAAGGGCGCGGGGCTCACGCGTATTGAATTGCGAGACACGAAAATGGCACATAACATCCTCATCCTCGGCGCTTCCTACGGGTCGCTGCTCGGCACCAAGCTTCTCATGGCCGGGCACGATGTCACCCTGGTGTGCCGGCGCAAGACCGCCGAACTGATCAATGCCGAAGGCACCGAGGTGCGCATCAAGCTGAAGGGCGAGGACGAACACCGTTCGATCCTGTCCAAGGACCTGCCCGGCAACTTGACCGCCAAGACCCCGCAGGAGGTCGACGCCACCGAGTACGACATGGTCGGCCTCGCCATGCAGGAGCCGCAGTACGCCCACCACACGCTGCGCACCGTGCTGATCCGCATCGCCGAGGAGCGCATTCCCTGCCTCTCGATCATGAACATGCCGCCGCTGACCTTCCTGAAGCGCATTCCCGGCCTCGATACCTCGAAGCTCGGCGCCAGTTATACCGACCCGTCCGTCTGGGACCGCTTCGATCCGGATTTCATGACGCTCTGCAGCCCCGATCCGCAGGCCTTCCGCCCGCCGGAAGAGGGCGCCAACGTGCTGCACGTGGGCCTGCCGACCAACTTCAAGGCGGCGCGCTTCGCCGACGAGAAGTCGAATGAAATCCTCAAGCAGCTCGAAACCGATATCGCCGGCGTGACGCTGGACGGCTTGGACGTGCCGGTGAAGCTCCGCGTCTACGATTCGATCTTCGTGCCGCTGGCCAAGTGGAGCATGCTGCTGACCGGCAATTACCGCTGCATCACCCGCTCGGACCCGCGTTCCATCCGCGATGCCGTGCACACGGATTTGGACACATCCAAAGCGATCTACGAGTTCGTCGACGGCCTGGCGCAGAAGCTCGGCGCCGATCCGGCCGACGCGGTGCCGTTCGAGAAATACGCGAAGGCGGCCGAGAGCCTTTTGAAGCCTTCGTCCGCGGCGCGTGCCGTTGCCGCCGGCGCGCCCTTCATCGAGCGCGTCGACGTGCTGGTGCAGTTGATCGCCCAGGACCTGGGCCTTTCCAATCCGGAAATCGACGAGACCGTGAACATCGTCGACGATATGCTGGGCGCCAACGACCCGTTGTCGCGCTGAACCGGTTTAGTCCCCGTAATTGTCGAAATTGACGGCGAAGCCGCTGTCGTAGTTGCGGATGACGCGCGCCGGCCGGTCCTTGAGACTGGCCGAGCGGACGTCCACGTCCTGGCCGATGTCCAAGCGGGCGGGCACCGTTCCCTCCAGGTTGAACTCGATGGCGGCGCCGCTTTCCGAGACGTCGGTGACGACGCCGTCGGAAACCCCGCCGTCGGAGACGATGGTCGCCGGTTCGTTCACCGGGATGCGTTCATGGCGGCGGCCGCTGTCTGTCATGTGCAATATCCTATCGTTACCGGTAACGCCCGGCTGTGATCGCCGTTACAGGGCATCGAGCGCCGTTTCGGACGGCGCGAAGAAGTAGGAGCCGGTCTTGGCGTCGGAGAAATCGGTCAGGTGATCGTATTCGCCGTCGCCGGTGAGGCCGAACATGCTCGCCAGGACGGTGTCGAATCGGCTGATGTCGCAGGTGAACCCCAGGAAGTAGAGGCCGTGCTCGCCGGCGACGCCATAGGGGACGGAGCGGCGGTACATCTTCTGGGCGACGCCGTCGATCTTCAGATCCGTGCGGCTGACGTGCGACCATGGCGGCTGCGCGTCGCCTTCCAGTTCGATGCTGTCGGGCTTGGTGCGGCCCGAAACGCGTTCCTGGTCGGGGACGTCGAGCCTATTGAAGCTCTCCAGGTCATGCACCCATTTCTGCCCCAGCACGAAGGCGCCGCCGGCACCCGGCCGGCCGTCCGCAACCAGGGCCGCTTCCAGGCGCAGGTCCTCGGTTTTGGGGTTGGCGGTGCCGTCGATGAAGCCGGTGATGTCGCGGGCGTCGTGGTACATGAAGCCCGAGATATCCAGCGCCGTCTCGGCGATGGCGTCCATGGCCAGCGAGACGGCGCGCATCAGGTCGAAGACGTCGTCGCGTTCGGCGCCGTGGATCCAGAACCAGACGTCGCGCTGGGTCGCCGGCGCGGAATGGCGCGGACCGTTGAGCGCATCGAACGGCCGCATCCCGTCCGGCACCTCGCCCGGCGCCAGCGCCTGCAAGGCATCGGCGCCGAAGGCGACGACCATGGCACAGGGACTTTCGGCGGCGGCGGCGCGCGCCTGCTTGACGGCGGCGGCGAGGTCGGAGAGGGCGGAACCGGGCTTCAGGTCATATTCCAGGAGGTGGTAGTGGCGGCTGCCTTCGCGGAAGATATCCTTTTGCGGATTGCCCATGTCGAAACCCTTTCCTGCGGTTGTCCGGTGTGCGTGCTGGCCGGGCGAGTTTAGCGCGATGATCGTAAAATGAAACCCGCGCGGCCTTGCATTTTCTTTGGCTTTGTCCTCTTATCGGCGCGCTGCCGATGGGCGGCGGACAACCACTTCAAGACGACGGGCCATGCGCGCAGAAATCGAAAACCTCGCCTCTGAAATCAAGCAGTCGATCGAACTGCTGAGGAGGCATCTTTGACTACGACCAAGCGAAACTCCGCCTCGAGGAGCTGAACGCCCTCGCCGAGGACCCGGACCTGTGGAGCGATTCCGAACGCGCCCAGGGCGTGATGCGCGAGCGCACGCGGCTGGAGCAGGGCCTCAAGGCCATCGACGACATGGAGCGCGAGCTTTCCGACTCGCTCGAACTGATCGAGATGGGCGAGGCCGAAGGCGACGCCGAGGTCGTTGCTGAAGCGGAAGCCACCATCAACGCGGTCAAGGAACGGGCCGGCAAGGCGGAGCTCGAGACGCTGTTGTCGGGCGAGGCCGACGCCAACGATTGCTACGTCGAAATCCACGCCGGCGCCGGCGGCACCGAGGCCCAGGACTGGGCCGAGATGCTGCTGCGCATGTATTCGCGCTGGTGCGAGGCCCACGACTACAAGGTGGAATGGCTGGAAGAGAGCCCCGGCGAAGAGGCCGGCATCAAGTCGGCGACCATCAAGGTTTCGGGCCACAATGCCTACGGCTGGCTGAAGACGGAATCGGGCGTGCACCGGCTGGTGCGCATCTCGCCCTACGATTCCAGCGCGCGCCGCCACACGTCGTTTTCGTCCGCCTGGATCTATCCGGTGATCGACGACACCATCGAGATCGAGATCGAGGACAAGGACCTGCGCGTCGACACCTATCGCGCGTCCGGTGCCGGCGGCCAGCACGTCAACAAGACCGACAGCGCCATCCGCCTGACCCATCTGCCGACGGGCATCGTCGTGCAGTGCCAGAACGACCGCTCCCAGCACAAGAACCGCGCCCAGGCCATGAGCATGCTGAAGGCGCGCTTGTACGAGGCGGAACTGCAAAAGCGCGAGGAAGCGGCCCAGGCCGAGCACGAGGCCAAGACCGACATCGGCTGGGGCCACCAAATCCGCTCCTACGTGCTGCAACCCTATCAGATGGTCAAGGACCTGCGCACCGAGGTGGAGACGTCGAACACCGGTGCGGTGCTCGACGGCGATCTCGATGCATTCATGGCCGCCGCCCTGGCGCTCCGGGTGCATTCCGGCGACGAGGCTTGATGCCTGCCGGTGCGCCGGTGACGGTGCGGCCCTTTAGCGAACCCGATGCCGATGCGGTCAAGGACTTGTTCACGCGGGTCAACCGATTGCTGGCGCCGGCCCACATGAAGGACGCCTTCGAGCGCTATATCGCCGCCTCCATCGCCGATGAAATGGGCCGCGTCGCCGATTACTACGCCGACAAGGGCGGCAGTTTCTGGGTGGCGGAGATCGGCGGGCGGCTGGTCGGCATGTTCGGCCTGGAACCTTCCGCGCCGGATGCCATGGAGCTGCGGCGCATGTACGTGGACCCGGATTTCCGCCGCCGTGGCATCGCTCGATTGATGCTCGAAGCGGCGGAGGATCATTGCCGCGCCATCGGCTGCGCCCGCCTCGATCTCTCGACCTCGGAAGTGCAGGCGGAAGCGCTCGCCTTCTACCGGGCATCGGGTTACGTCCAGGTCCGGGAAGAGGTGGCGGAGGCCGCCTCCAACAAGACCATCGGCGGCGGCATCCGGCGCTATCATTTCGAGAAGGTATTGTGACGCTTGCCGATCAGTATCGGGCACAAGCGGCTTGGCGCAATTGGCCGCAGTATCTGGCGCGTTTGCCGCTGGCGCCCGCGCAACGCGTGCTCGACATCGGGTGCGGTACCGGTGAGGTGGCGGCGCTGCTGGCCGGACAGGTGGCTGAGGTCGTCGGAATTGATCACGATCCGGCGCTTCTTGCGTTCGCGCGCAAGAGCGCACTCGGGAATTGCCGTTTCGTGCATGCCGGCGCGTCCGATTTCACTGTGCCTGGCGGTGCGCCGGTGGACGGCATATGGAGTAGCTTTTTGGCCGCCTATTTCCCGAACCTGTCGCCACTTCTAGCGTATTGGAAACGGTGCCTGAAGCCGGGAGGTTGGCTGGCGCTGGTTGAGATCGATGCCATGCTGGCCGGCCATGGGCCGTTACCTGCCGACGTTCGGAATGATCTGGTGGCCTTCGGTGAACGGGCGCGGGCCGGCGGGTCTTATGATTTTGACATGGGGCGTCGACTGGCGAAATTCGCGTCCTCGGCCGGGTTTCGGATTGAGGCCGAGTTTGCATTTGATGATGCCGAGTTGGCGTTCCACGGGCCTGCTGCGCCAGAGGTCGAAACCGCGTGGCGGCAGCGCTTCGAGCGTATGAGCGGCCTCAAACGGTTCCTGGGCGATGCCCGGTTCGCCGAAGTCCAGGAGGCCTTTCTGGCCTCGCTGGTCTCGGGGAGTCACGCCTGTGAGGCGCGGGTCGTGCTGGTGGTGGCGCGCCAGGACCAGTGATTCCAATGATCGGCCTGGGCGGACCGGTGCATGGTGCCGGGCCTCGGCATTTCCAGATTGGTGGCGGGTGTGTGGCGGACCGGTTCGGACGCGGATGCCGGCATCCGCTCATCGACGACGCGCTCGATATCGGCGCGGTCGATGCCGATGTCGTAAAGCAGGTAGTCGTCGAGCTCGTTCAGGTGACGGATGGCTTCGCGCCGTTCGTGCCAGCGCATGAGCCGGCGGTAGAGATCGTGAATGAGCGGGAGTAACATGGCTCGGGTCCCCTTGGTGCTGGTGGTTTCGATGTTTCCAACATACGCAATCGCTGCTGACACCATGGTGTCAGGAGGGGTTTGCTATACCCGTCACTCATGACAGATAGTGTCAGGAAGTCGGAACCACAGCGGGGAAAACGAAGGGATCGCCATGCGGCGCGCCGACCGATTGTTCGAAATCATCCAAATCCTCAGGCGCCGCAAGCTGGTGCGCGCCCAGGACCTGGCGGCGAAGCTGGAGGTCTCGGAACGCACCATCTACCGCGACGTGCGCGACCTGATGGCGTCGGGCGTGCCGATCGACGGCGAGGCTGGGGTCGGCTACATCCTGCGCGGCGGCTACGACCTGCCGCCGGTGATGTTTAGCGAACAGGAAATCGAGGCATTGGTGCTGGGCGCGCGTATCGTCCAGGCCTGGGCCGATCCGAAACTGGCCGCCGCCGCCGAGGACGTGCTGGCCAAGGTGGAAACCGTCATCCCCGACCGCCTGCGGCTGCATATGGCGGAAACGGCGCTGTTGGCGCCGGCCGATCACATGGCCGAGCCGATCACGATCGATCCCGGCGAACTGCGCGCCGCCATACGCGCGCGCAACAAGGTACATTTCGGCTACCGCGACGCCGAAGGCAAGGTGACCGAGCGTGGCGCCTGGCCGCTCGGCATGGCGTTCTTCGGACCTGTGTGGATTTTGGCGTCCTGGTGCGAGCTTCGCCAGGGCTTCCGCTCGTTTCGGCTCGACCGCATGAGCGGCCTACAGGTGCTGGAAGACACCTTCGATCCCGAGCCCGGCCGCACCATCGACGACTTCCTCTCCAGCGGCTGGGTGAAACGGGCGTAACGGTTGCCGCTTTTCGCCGGCGATGGTAGCTTTTCCACTCATGGCGCAACCGGCTGAGACAGGAGATGGCCCCGTGTATGACTTCAAGAAGCACACCGAAATCGCGCGTCAGGAGCTGCTGTCGGCGCGGAAAAGCCTGAACGCCGAAATCTCCTCCTATCCGTCGCCGATTTCCGGCTGCGATGCGCAGTTCAACCATCTGCTGGCCGAGCGCTCGAAGATCTGCCAGGCGTTGAGCGTGCTGGATTCCGAGCCCTGGGTGCCGACCTCGCGCGAGCCGATGCGGCCGGGCGAAATGAACCGGTCCTGACCGCGGCGGGCGGGGCTCAGTTGCCCAAGAGCGGGCTGCGCAGGTCTTTCTTGATGATGACCAGCCGGAACACGAAGACCCCCACCAGCACGACCCCGATCGAGCCGATGATGTAGGTGAAGCTGTGGCCGACGACGTTGGCCAGCGCCAACAGCCCGACCATCGCCAGGCCGCCGATGGCGGCGACTTCCTCGTAAAGTTCCCCCTTCAAGACGTCCGATTCCCGCGCCAGCACGATATCGCTGAGGATGCCGCCGCCGGCGCAGGTCATGGCCGCCAGGATCGGCGCCCAGAACCAGTCCAACTGCGCCACCAGCGCCACCTTGACGCCGATCACCGTGAAGGCCGCCAATCCGACCGTGTCGAACAGGTCCAAGAGCTTCTGCAGCAGTTCCTTCTTGCGTCCCGAGGCGAGCACGGTCTTCGAGAGCAGCGTGCCGACGATCACCACGCCGAAGACGATGTAGAGATAGGTCGGGTCGTTGAAGATGAAGGGCGGATGGCGGTCGCCGCCGACGATCACGTCCCTGAGCGTGCCGCCGCCGACGGCGGGCAGCGCGGTCAGCATGAAGGCGCCGAAATAGTCGTACCGGTGCTGATGCGCCTTCAGGAACCCGGCGATGGCGAAGGCCAGGGTGCCGAGCAGGTCGAGGTAGTAGAACCAGCGCATGTTGACCACCTCGGAGAGGCTGTCGAGGACAAGTGGGGTCAGGAAGAACGAATTTTCCGCCATGGTTCGCTTGCCTCCGTCGGTCGTCTATGGCGCGGTTTCCTGCCGGGTTTCCGCCCAGGTCTTCTGGATGACCAGGGCGTCCAGGCTGGCGCGGTGGCGTTTCTTGTCCATCTCGCGAAGGATCTCGTCCTTGGTGTCGTGCCAGATTTCCATCTGCTCTTCCGACAGGATCATCTCCAGTGAGCTGGTGGTGAATTGGGGCGCGATGCCGCAGGCGTCGAACATCTTGCCGATCCAGGGTTTGTCGACGACCCAGCCGTCCGTGTAGACGGTCTTGTTCCGCAAGATTTCGTTGAGTTCGTTCGCCACTTCGTCCATCGGTTTGCCGTATTCCTCCAGGAGGTCCCTGGAAACCCGGTGCACCTTCTCGGCGTCGTCGTCCCAATGGGTCCATTCGGGGGCCGGGTGCACCAAGGTGCAGTACTTGTCGCCTTCCTCCAGCGCCAGCCCGATCTCGATGGGATAGCTGTCGGGGCCAAAGCCGGAAGCCTCAATGTCGATGATGATCGGAAGCGGGCGGTCGGCTTGGGTCATGGCGGGCGCATCGCTCGGTTTCGGTGGCGGTTTCGCCTGCCTACATATTACAGATGCATTGCCAGGGGAAGCGCCTGTGGGTATTTTCCCGGCCCACTCCAGACCGACAACGGATCGCATCATGCCCATTGAGCCCGAGAAGACCATCACCGAGGACGGCACCATCGAATGGCGCCTGAAAGGTGAACTGCACAAGGAGGACGGCCCCGCCGTCGAGCGCCCCGACGGCGTCCGTGTCTGGTTCCTGGCCGGCAAGCAGCACCGCCTCGACGGCCCCGCCGTCGAATACCTGGACGGTACCAAGGAATGGTGGGTATTGGGTGAACTGCATCGCGAGGACGGCCCCGCCGTGATCGAGGCCGACGGCACCCAGGAATGGCACCAGCACGGCCAGTACCACCGCGACGACGGCCCGGCGGTGATCCGCTGGGACGGCGTGCAGCAATGGTGGGTGAACGGTGTTCGCCACCGCGACGACGGCCCGGCGGTGGTGGAGGAGGGCGAAATGCGCCAGTGGTGGACCCATGGCCACCTGCACCGCGAGGACGGACCGGCCATCGAATACGAAGACGGATCGGCCGACTGGTACCTGCTCGATATCCCGGTGGACGAGGAAACCGTGATGGATGCGGACAAGCGCCGCGCCTTCATCGAGGCGCATATCAATCCGGAACCGCCCGCGGAAGGCTAATGAATCAACAGCCCGCCGTTGGCGTCGATCACCGCGCCGGTGACGAAGCTGGACAAGGGTGAAGCCAGGAACAGGCAGACGCCGGCGATTTCGTCCGACGTGCCGAGCCGGCCCAAGGGCACGCTCGCGGCGATGCTGTCCTTGATCTCGCGGGTCATGGCCCCCTTGGTGAAGTCGTTGTCGATGGGGCCGGGCGCGATGGCGTTAACGCGGATGGCATCGGGCGCCAGTTCGCGGGCCAGAGCCTTCGCCAGCCCCATGATCCCCGCCTTCGACGCGGCATAGTGCGAGCGCCCGAAGACGCCGCCGCCGTTCTCGCCGGCGATGGACGACATCAGCACCATGGCGCCGCCGCCGGCCTGTTTCATCATCGGCGCCGTGGCGCGCGCCATGTTGAAGCTTCCCTTCAGGTTGACCGCCATGATCTCGTCGTATTCGGCGTCGGAGACCTCCATCAGCGGCGTGCCGAACACCAGCCCGGCGTTGTTGACCAGGATGTCGACGCCGCCGAGCCTCTCCGCCGCCTTCGCCACCGCCTGTTCGCAAGCCGCGCGCTCGCGCACGTCGCAGCCGAACGCGGCATGGCCGTCACCGAGTTCCGCCGCGCGGGCCTCGGCCTCGGCGATGTCATGGTCGAGCAGCACCACCCGCGCGCCGTGATCGGCGAACAGCCTGGCCGCGGCGAAGCCGATGCCCGACGCCGTTGCCGAGCCGGTGACGATGGCGCGCTTGTCCGCCAGCAGGGGGCCGGGTTGCATCATTGCAGCAGGAAGTCCTTGAACAGAATGCCGTGCACCCGCGCCGGCGCGATCACCTGGTTGATGATGTTGACCAGGTCGAAGCGCAGCTTGTCGGTACCCGCCTTGCCGACCAGGTCCTGGCGCTCCTGTTCGCGCAGGTGCGAGCGCACGCGGTCGACGATCGCCGTCTCGTTGTCGATCAGGAGGTCGACGTCGTTCTTGTTCACCTGCACCACCACCTCGACGCGGAGGAACGGCGAACGGCAGCGCCCGGTCTTGAGGTCGGCCTTGATCACTGGCAGCGGTTGGCGCACCGGCACGCCGAGATCGATCTCCAGCCTGGTTTTCTCGCGCTCGATACCGAGCAGGGAATCCAGCCAGCCCATCATATAGGCGCCGCCGCCCCCGACGATCAGCAGTGCCAGCAAACCGCCGCCGCCGATCATCATGAGCTGCTTCTTGGACCGCGCCTTCTTCGGCTTGTCGTTGCCGTTGCCTTCGTCGTCGATGTCTTCCAGACCTTCGCTTTCGTCGGCCATGCCGGTCTCCCCGAATCAATGTGGTGAAAGGCTAGAATAAGGCAAAAAGCGCCGGCCGTGGCAAGTTCTAGGTCGGCGCCGCCAAGGGTTCGTAAAATGCGCGCTCCATGCCGGCCTCGGTACGCGCGGCGTGGTTGAAGGGCGGCTTGATCTGGCCCATGAAGCGTTCGCGGATCAAGGCGTGGAAAGTCGTCGGCGCATCGACGCCGCGCCGCTCGGCCAGGAACCGGAACCAGCGCACCCCGGCGGCGACATGTCCCATCTCCTCGGCGCCGATGACGGCGAGAATTTCTGCACTTTCCGCGTCGCCGTTTTCCCTGAGCTTCGCCACTGCCGCCGGCGTGGTATCGAGGCCGCGCGCCTCCAGCACCATGGGCACCACGGCGAGCCTGGCCATCAGGTCGTCGGCGGTGTCGGTGGCGGCATGCCAGAGCCCGTCGTGGGCGGGAAGCGCGCCGTAACCGCCGCCGAGCGCGGTCATGCGGTCTTCCAGCATCTGGAAATGCCGGGCTTCGTCGTCGGCCACTCGCACCCAGTCGTCATGGAAGGCCCGGGGCAGGTCCTCGGAGGTGAAGCGCGCGACGATGTCCCAGGCGAGATCGATGGCGTTGCATTCGATGTGCGCGATGGCGTGCAGGAACGCGAGGCGTCCCGCCGCGCCGCCCTTGCGGCGTTTCGGCATGTCCCTCGGCAGGCGCAGTTCCGGGCGTGCCGGGCGGGCAGGGCGTTGCGGCGGTTCGGCGGTGCCGACGCCCTGGATTTTCCCGGACGCCCAAGCTGCGGCGAATTCGTGGGTGAGAGTGACCTTGTCCGCCGGTTCCGGCGTGCCGAGAACCCGAAGTGCCGCCTCCGAGAGCGTCGCGGGCAGGCTCACAGCGCCTGGACGGCTTCCAGCACCTCTTGGGCGTGGCCTTTCACCTTCACCTTGGGCCAGACCTTGGCGACCTTCCCCTTGGCGTCGATGATGAAGGTGGCGCGCACGATGCCCATGAACTCACGCCCGTAGAGCTTCTTTTTTTGCCACACGCCGTAGTCCTCACAGAGCGTCCCTTCCTCGTCCGAGACCAGTTGGAAGTTGAGGTCATGCTTGGCCTTGAAGTTGTCGTGGCGCTTGACGCTGTCCTTCGACGCGCCGACGACGACGGCGCCGGCCTTCTCGAACTGTTTGGCGAGATCGCGGAAATCCTGCGCTTCCGTGGTGCAGCCCGGCGTCATGTCCTTGGGATAGAAATAGAGCACCACGGTCTTGCCCTTGAGGTCCTTCAGCGACAGCGTGCCGCCGCCGTCCGTGGGCAGGGAGAAATCCGGGGCCTTGTCGCCGACGTCCAAAGTCATGAGAAGCTCCTTGTCTTAAAACCGATGCCGATGCGACCTTAAAATCGTTCCTGTCGGCGCCCGAATCAAGGCGTTATGATCCGGCCCCGTTGGAACAGGAGAGGGATCGCGTGGCGAGCTTCGTATTGGTGCATGGCGCCTATCACGGCGCCTGGTGTTGGGACCGGCTGCGGCGGCGGCTGGAACTGGCCGGGCACCGGGTGTTCGCCGACGACCTGCCGGGCCATGGCGCCGGCTTCGATCCGACGCAGATGACGCTCGCCAATTACGCCAACGCCACGGCGGCGCTGGTCACGGGGCTCGGCGGCGGCGTGCATCTTGTGGGCCATTCCATGGCCGGGGCGGTGATCGCCGAGGTGGCGGAACGCATCCCGGATGCGATCCGCCGGCTGATCTTCCTCACCGCCTATCTGCCGGCCGACGGCCAATCGATCTCGGAACTGGCGCGCATGGACGAGCAGGTCCGCATCACCCTGGAACGCCGGGACATCGACGGCGTGCCCTGTGTCGACATGGACGAGGAGGTCCTGGCCCGGCATTTCTATCCCGATGCCAACCCCGACCAACTGGCCTGGGTGCGCGGCAAGGTGCACGCGCAGGCGGTCGAGCCCTTCGTCCATCCGGTGCACCTGTCGGTGGACGGGTTCGGGCGCGTGCCGCGCGCCTATGTGCATTGCGAGAAGGACCGCGCCATCGGGCTGTTCCTGCAGCGCCGCATGGAGGCGGCGATGCCCTGCGACCCGGTGCTGCGCCTGACGGGCGATCATTCGCCCTTCGTCACAGACGTGGACGCCTTGGCGTCGGTACTGCACGAACTGGCCGGCTGAGGCGCTATTCGTCCTTGGCGTTGTCGTTGCCGCGGTAGCTGCGGGTGCCGCCGCCGCCGTCGCCGCCGGGGTCGGTGTAGTAGCTCGAATTGCCGAGCGCGCTCAGGGTCTCGCGCAAGGCGGTCTCGACCGCTTCGCCGCCGATCCCGTCCAGGCGTTTCCGGAGCGCGCGCTCCTGGCGCACGGGGATGACCACGCCGGCCAGCGGCTTGCCGCCGGCGAGCAGGTCGCCCGGCTTGAATTCGCGGCCCGACGCCCATCCCGCGATGCGGATCAGCCAGGCCTGGGTCATTTCCCCCTTGCTGATCCATTTGTCGCCGTCCAGGTCGTAGGCGCGCAGCCACTGGGCGGTGTTCAGGAACGATGCGGCGGAGACGGAAAACGTCGGCAACGGCAGGCCCAGCCGCCAGGCTTCCGGCTCGTCGAGGGCCACCACCTGCAGGTAGGGCTTTACGGCGCCGCCGTCGCGCAGCGACAACTGGGCGAGGTCGCGCTCCTCGGCGCCGGCCTCGGAAACCATGCCGGCCAGAAGGATCGCGGCGATCGGAAGAAAGCCAAGTTTCATGGCGGGAAACCTCAAGGTTATCAGGGGGTTATTATACCGTTCATGGCGCCCGCGTTCAATCGGCCCGTCGGCCCGAGGCAAGGCTCAGATCAGCGGCACCGGCGCTTCCTCATTGTCGCCGGTGGGTTCCGGCAGGGCTTGGGCGGGCGCCTCGACGAGGTCCTGGAACAGGCCGTAGGCCTCGGCCGCGTTGAAATGCATGACGGTTTCCAGTTCGGTGAAATCGCCGGCGCCGCCGGCCCTGGCCAGGCGGTGCTTCAGCGCCTCGGGGAACTCGGCCACCCGTTCGGGCGTCGGGTCGTCCTCGACCGTCAGGCTGAGCATCCCCTGCAGGGCATGCCAAAATTTCAGCGTCGACGCGAGGCGCCGCTCGATGGCGCCGTCCAGCACCCCGGCGGCGGCCAGGTTGTCGAGCGCCTGGCTGGTGTTGGACGAGAGGATTTCCGGATGCTCGGCGGCGTGGCGCAGTGTCAGGTACTGCTGGATGAATTCGATGTCGACCATGCCGCCGCGAAGCTGCTTCAGCGACCATAGGCATAGCGCCGGTTTCTCCCGCGCCAGGCGTTCGCGCATGTCGGCGACGTCGCGCAGCAGTTTGTCCGGATCACGCGAGCGCACCAGGACGTCGCGGATTTCCGCTTCGACGGCGGCCCGGTAGGTATCCGAAGTGGCGAAGACCACGCGCGCCCGGGTCATGGCCATGTGTTCCCAGGTCCAGGCCTGCTCCGCGTGATAGAGCCGGAAGGCCTCGGTGGTGGTGGCGACGGGCCCCGCATTGCCCGACGGGCGAAGCCGCATGTCGACCTCATAGAGGCTGCCCTCGGCGGTCAGGGCGGTGATGGCATTGATCAGCCGCTGGCCCAGGCGGGCATAGTACTGGGTCGGCGCCAGCGGTTTGTTGCCGTCGGAGACCTCGGCGTCGGCCGGGACATCGTAGACGAACACCAGGTCCAGGTCCGAGCTGGCGCTCATTTCGCGGCTGCCCAGCTTGCCGAGCGCGACGATGGCCATCTCACCGCCGGCAATGACGCCGTGGCTGTTGGCGAATTCATCGGCGACCGGATGGAACAGCCGGCCGACGACGGTCTCGGCGATGTCGCTCAAGCCTCGCGACGCGGTCTCGGCGTCGATGCTGCCCTGCAGGCGCAGCACGCCCACCTGGAAGCGATGGTCATGCGCCCAGCGCCGGGATGCATCGAGTTTGGCTTCGAAATATTCGGCGCGGCGGAGCACCACGTCCAATTCCGCCGCCAGGCTGTCGGCGTCCGGTAGCTCGCCGAAGAAGTCGCCGGTCAGCACCGCGTCCAGGACCGAGGGATGGCTGCTCATGTGGCGCGCCAGGCGCGGTGCGGTGCCGATGATCTCGGCGATCAGGTCGAGCAGGTGCGGGTTGGCCTGGAACATGGAGAACAATTGCACACCCGCCGGCAGTCCCTTGAGAAAGGCATCGAAGCGAAGGAAGGCGGCATCCGGGTCGGCGGTGGCGCCAAGCGCGCGCAGCAGGCGCGGCATCAGTTCGGTCAGGATTTCGCGCGCACGCGTGCTTTGCGTCGCCCTGTGGTGGCCGTGGTGCCAGGCGCGGACCAGGCTGTCGACCGTTTCCGGCGCCTTGAACCCCATGGCGCGGATGGTCTTGAGTGTGTCCGGATCGGGATCGCCGCCGGTGAACACCAGGTTGCCGCTGCCCTCGGCACCGAGCGACGGCGCCTCCGGGAACAACTGCGCGTAATGCTCGTGCACGCGCCGCAGGTGCATCAGCAGGGTATCGCTGAACGCATCCGCCGAGCCGAAGCCGAGGAACGTGGCCAGGCGCGCGTAGCCGTCGTCATGGTCCGGCAGCACCTGGGATTGCTCGTCGTGGATCATTTGCAGCCGATGTTCGACGCCGCGCAGGAAGACATACGACTCGGTCAGTTCGCGCGCCGTCTCGGGGTCGCACTGACCGAAATTCGTAAGCTGCGCCAGGGCCTCGACCGTCACCGGCGAGCGCAGGCTGGGTTCGCGTCCTCCCCAGATCAGTTGCTGGGTCTGGGCGAAGAACTCGATCTCGCGGATGCCGCCGGGCCCGAGTTTGATGTTGTGGCCGCGAGTCTTGATATCGGTGCCGCCCTTGTGTGCGTTGATCTGGCGTTTGATCGAATGGATGTCCTGAATGGCGGCGAAATCCAGGCTTTTGCGCCAGATAAACGGTTGCAGGAACTTGAGAAACGCCTCGCCCGCCTCCATATCACCAGCAATGGTACGGGCCTTGATCATCGCCGCGCGCTCCCAGTTCTGGCCGATGCTCTCGTAGTAGGTCTCGGCGGCGAGAACCGACATGGCCAGCGGCATAGCGCTGGGGTCGGGGCGCAGGCGCAGATCGGTGCGGAACACGTAGCCGTCGGCGGTGCGCTCGTCCATCAGCTTCACCAGGTTGCGGGTCAGGCGCACGAACCCCTGCTGCAACCGGTCCGGTTGGGAAGTTTCGACCCTGTCCGTGTCATAGAGAACGATGAGATCGATATCGCTGGAGTAGTTGAGTTCACGTGCGCCGAGTTTGCCCATGCCGATGACAATGAGCCCCGAACCCTTGAGCGGGTCGTCCGGATGCGGCAGTTGCAGGACGTTCTGCGAAGCCGCTTGGCGGAGCAGGTGGCGCAACGCCAGTTCCAGGGTGCCGGCGGCGAAATCGGATAACCCGCCGGTGACCCGTTCCAGGGGCCACGATCCGGCGATATCGGCGAGCGCGATGGTAATCGCCGCGCGCCGCTTGGCGATCCGGAGGATTCGGGCTATGTCATTGTCATTAAGGGATTCTTCGTATCTCTCCGTTAGATCGGAAAGAATCCGCGTGAAGGCCGTATCGGGTCCGTCCCGCAGCAATTCGCAGACGAATCCGGCGTCGCGCAATACCGCCTGGCCAAGGAAAGGGCTGTTGCCGAAGAGACAATCCATGAGAGCGCTGGTCGCGGGGTCGGTGAGAACCGATGCCGCGAGGTCGTGCTCGGCCCTGTCCAGCCAGTCCTGGCGCGATGCCTTCACGGCCGCCGCGTCGAACGGCGCGGGGACGGATTGCATGCTGTCGGTGAAGACGAAATGAGGCATAATGGGGCTCGATTTACGGCGGCAGACTGCGGGATCGACCGGCATCGGTCAAGGTCGGTTCGCGGCGTTTCCCACAAGGGTTTGAGGTAGCGGCATGGTGCGGCGCACCGCAAAGGTGTTCATTCAACTTTTCGGCGGTTTAGGCGCGGGTTTTGCCATCGTCGTCAGCCTGGTCGCCTGGCAGTTGTCGAAGGGGCCGATCTCGCTCGGCTTCCTCACCGAATACCTGGAAGACGCGGTCAATTCCGGGCATGCGGACTTTCGCCTGAAGCTCGGCGACACCATCCTGACCTGGGCCGGCTGGCAACGCGCGCTCGATATTCGTGTTCTCGACATCAAGGTAATGTCCAAGGACGGTCCGACCGTCGGCAGCCTGCCGGAGATCTCGTTCTCGCTCAGTGGCGACGCCCTCATTCGTGGCAAGGTGGCGCCGCGCAGCATCGAGTTCTACGGGCCCCGCGTCGCCGTGCGCCGTGCCCGCGACGGCTCCATCGACGTCGGTTTCGGCAGTGGCGCCGGGGGTGACGACGCGCTCGCCAATTCCCGCGCCATGGCGCGCAACTTCATCGATCAGTTGATGGCGTCACCGTCCGACGACCACCCCATGAGCCACCTGACGCGGGTGGCGATCATCGGTGGCGCGGTGACGATTTCCGACGAAGTGCTGAACAAGCAATGGAATTTTCCGGTCGCCGATATCCGCCTGCAACGCCTGATCGACCGCTTGCACGGCGAGGTCAACCTGGTCCTCGACGACGCCGGCCGGACGACGGAACTGGTCGGCAGCGGCGCTTTTCTTTTCAGTGACAGGCGCGTCGATCTCAACTTCGATTTCACCGGCGTGGCGCCGATGGCCTTCGCCGATCTTGCCGCCGACCTGGCGCCCTTGAAGGCGCTCGACATGCCGCTTTCCGGCAAGGTCGGCCTGTCGTTCCCGATCGACGGCGATCTCCAGCGGGTGGTCGTCGATATCGACGGCAAGGACGGCCGGCTGACGCTTCCGGAACCGGCACCGCAGACCCTGAAGCTCAGTGCCGCCCGCCTGTCGGCGGTGTTCGGCCGCGACAGCGGGGTCGAGATCAACAACCTCGACCTGCAACTGGCGCCGGGCCAGTCGATCCATCTGCCCAAGCCCTACAGCTATGCCGAACCGGTCCGCCGCCTGTCGTTCAAGGGCAAGCTGCCGGTGGATCGCTCGTCGCTCGAGATCGGCGAGTTTGTCGCCGATTTGAACGGGCCGGTACTGAATCTCACCGGCGCCCTCACCGGGATCGACGACGGCAAATCGCCGCTGATGCTCTCGGTCGAGGGCGGGATCGACCGCATGGAAGTCGATGCCCTGCCGACATACTGGCCGATCGGCGTCGGCCCGGACCCCCGCGGCTGGGTCACGACCCACATGAAGGACGGCGCGGCCGAGGACGTCACCTTCAAGGGGGTGATCGAACTCGGCGGGAGCAAGAGCGGCCCCAAGGTGCGGTCCTTGAGCGGCGGCATGAAGGTCGCCGGCACCACCGTCGATTACCTGCCGCCCATGCCGCCCGTGACCGGCGTCGACGGCAGCATCCGGTTCGACGAGAAGACCATGACCATTTACGCCGACAAGGGCTCGTCGAAAGGGCTGGCGCTTTCCAGCGGCCGCATCGTGCTGACCGGCCTCGACCAGGTCGACCAGTTCGCCGATATCGATTTGAAGATCAAGGGCAGCCTGCCGGAGAAACTCGCCTATATCGACAACAAGCCGTTCGAATTCACCTCGGCGCTGGATCTCAATCTCGACAAGGCGGCCGGCGATGCCGACACGCGGCTCAAGCTGTTCTTCATCCTGGAGAAGGACCTGCATATCGATCAGGTCAAGGTCTGGGCGCGCTCGCAGGTGCGGGGCGTCCGCCTGGGGAACGTGTTCATGGGACGCGGTATCGAGAGCGACAGCCTCGACGTGCGCGTCGACGGTCTCGGCATGGACGTGCGCGGCAAGGTCAAGATCGCCGATATCGAAGCCGACCTCGCATGGCGCGAGAACTTCTCCGACAAGCCGGAGTACCGCAGCCGCTACCGGTTGCGCGCCGCCGTCGACGACGTGCGCCACGTGCGCGACATCGGCTTGGACATGCATCCCTTCTCGGGCGATTTCATCCACGGCGGCGTCAAGTCGGACATCACCTTCACCGTATTCGACGGTTCCGACCGCCGGCTCGAGGTGAAGGCCGATATCACGGACGCCGCGCTGTCGGCGCCGGCCTTCGGCTGGTCGAAGAAGGTCGGCACGGCGGGGACCGCGCAGGTAACGGTCGATCTGGAAAACGAGCTGGTTACCGACATTCCCAAGTTCAGCCTCACGGCCGCCGATCTCGACATCCGCGGCACCGCCAAGTACGCGCTCGACGGCACCGGGCTCGAGCGCATCGATTTCGCCCGTATCGCTTACGGCCGCACGGATATGAAGGGTGCCCTGATCCCCAAGACCGACGGCGGCTGGGAAGCGGGGTTTCACGGGCCGCAGTTCGACCTGGCGCCGATCTGGCGCGAAATCACGTCGGCAGCCATCACGCCCGAGGACGACCACCCGCTGCTCGACCGCCTCACCCTGGCGGTGGAGTTTGACCGGGTATGGCTCGACGACGCGCAGCAACTGCAGGACGTTTCCGGCACCTTCGCGCGCGCCGACAACGTCTGGCAGACGGTCATCATGAACAGCCGCATCGGCCAGGACGCGGTGTTCGACATTTCCATCAGGCCCCGTCCCGACGGCAACCGAGACTTCGCCATGCATGCCGACAACGCCGGCGAGGTGCTGAAGACGCTGGAGCTCTATCCCAACATGGTCGGCGGCAAACTCCGGGTCAGCGCGATGTACGACGACGCCGCGCCGACCCAGCCCCTGAACGGCGTCATCACCGTGACCGACTACCGGATCATCAATGCGCCGGCGCTCGCGCATGTGGTCTCGATCATGTCGCTCACCGGCATCCTCGACGCGCTGCAAGGCGACGGACTCGCCTTCAAAAACCTGGAAATCCCCTTCGAACTTTCGCAGGGCGTTTTTCAGTTGAAGGAAGCCAAGGCGACGGGAACCTCGCTCGGGTTCACGGCGTCTGGCAAGGTGTTCCGTCATGCCGACGTGGTCGACCTGGAAGGCACCGTGATTCCGGCCTATGCCATCAACTCGGCGCTCGGCCACATCCCCGTGCTGGGCGATCTGTTCACCGGCGGTGAAAAAGGCGGCGGCGTGTTCGCCGCGACCTACACCGTGACCGGCCCGACGGAGGAACCCGTGGTCTCGGTCAATCCGCTGAGCGCCCTGGCGCCCGGCATATTGCGCAACGTTTTCGGCATCTTCACTAAGAAGGAAACCGACGCCCCTGAATAATGGCGCCACGGCTGAGGCCGGCGGGGCAGGGGGCGATCCAGGACATCCGAGCGACGATGGATCAACTTACCAGCGCCTGGAAAGACCTCCCGCGGCCGTTGGCGGTCCTGTTCGGCGGACGCCGCGGCTTCCTCACCGCCTTGCTGGCCTATGTCGTGCTGTTGTTCGTGCTGCGCCTCGTGCTGTTCAGCGGCGCTTCCGACGACGATGCCGAGCAATTGCTCTATGCCCAGGAATGGCTGTGGGGTTACAAGCCGAACCAGCCGCCGCTGTTCACCTGGGTTTTGATGGCGGTCCAGGCACTGATCGGCCCGAGCGCCGGCTCGGTGCTGCTGGTCAAGTTCACGGGCCTCGGCGCCTTTCTGCTGTTCTTCTTCCTCTGTGCCGAACGGGTGTTGCGCTCGCACGCGCCGGCGGTGCTGGCGACGCTGACGGTGATGGGCTTCTTCCACATCGGTTGGGACACGGTGGTCAACTATTCCAACAGCGTGTTTTTGCTGGCGGCCATCATGGCGACGATCTGGGCGGCGCTGCGGCTTGCCGACGACGGCGGCTGGGGCGGCTACGCCATCTTCGGCGGGGCCATCGGCCTGGGGCTCTTGAGCAAGTTCAATTACGCGGTGTTCATTGCCGCCTGGCTTGCCGCCATGGCCTGGGAGCCGGCATTCCGCGCGCGGCTGTTCGACCGGCGGATCGCGGTCGCATTGGCCTGCGCCCTGGTCATCGCCGCGCCGTTCTACGCCTGGTACCTGTGGGCGCCGGAGGGGCTTCAACGTGCCGAGGTGGCGTCGGCGCCGTTCGCCCGCTCCGGCAGCTTGGTCACGGATATCGCCGTCAGCCTCGGCCAACTGGTACGCAATGCAGGCGCTCTGGTGGTGCCGGGTCTGGCGATCCTGGTCGCCGTCTTCTGGCCGGCCCGGCGGCGCGATGCGGCAGCGGTCGAGACCCCGGAGTTGCGGCTGATCGGAATCTACCTGCTGGTCGCCGCCGCCCTGGCCGCGGTGATGGTGGCGGGGCTCCGCGTCACCGACGTCAGGGTGCATTGGCTGTTCGTGTTCATGCCGGTGCCGATCTTCGCGGCGGGGCTGATCGACCCCGACCGTGTCAGCGCCATCCGCGCCAAGGGCTTCCTCTGGGCCATGGCGGTGCTGCTGGCGGTGGTGCCCGCGGCGCTGCTCGGGCGCGGCCTCATGGCACCGGGGTTCTGCAACAAGTGCAACTTCTTCCTTCCCTACGCCGAACTGTCGGCCGAGCTGCGCGATGCCGGCTTCGGCGGCGGCACCATCATCGCCTTCGACAACCCCAACATCCTGAGCGGCAATCTGCGCCGCTTCTTCCCGGCGTCGCGCATCGCGTCGACCCGCTTCATGCCGTTCCTGCCCGGCCCCAGGACGGCAGAGGGGCAATGCCTGATCGTCTGGAACGGCGTGCGCGGCGCCGACATCCTGGACGACAGCCGCCTGAGCGGCTACGCCCGCGACACCGTCGGCGCCGAGCTTCCCGACGTGCCGACGATCGGCTCGGTGTCGGCGCCGCTGGCCGGCAATCCGGACCGCCGGATCGAGCTTCGCTACGTGCTGCTCGACGGCAATGGGGACTGCCACTGAGCTAGCGGCAGGTGCCTCGCGCCGGCGCCAGCAGAACATCGAGGTGGAACGCCCGCCCCGGCGCGCCGGCGAGCGGGCGGGTGAGGCGCATCGGTTTCGCGTCCGGCTCGATGCCGGCGCCGAAGCGCGCGTTGGCGAGCGCGATCAGGTGCGCCGGATCGCCGCCGCCGGACCAGAGCAAAAGGCAAGCGGGCTGCCCGTCGGGCATGGGATCGCGCAGCGGCGCGATGACGTCCGGGTGTTTCGATGAGATCACCCGCGCGCCTGGCAGACGGGCACGGAAGTTGCCGGCCAGCGGGTCCGGATGCCAGCCGGCGATGAGGGTGCCGCCCCGGAAGCCGGCGGCCTCGAGGTCGGCGGCGAGGGCGTCGTAGGGGATGTGGTGCTGGCAGCGGCCGCAGCGCTCGGGCTCCAGGAGATACTTGCCGGCGAGTCCGCCCGCCAGCGTCGCCGCCGCGGCGAAGAGGAGGGCGGCGAAGAGGCCGATGCGCGCCGCCGGCACGTCACGTCCCAACCTCCAGAACAGGAAGGCCGGAACGAAGGCGAGGGTGAACATGTAATGCGAGCGCACCCGGTCGGCGTCGATGGCGGCGACGCCGATGCTGGCGATCACCAGCAGGACCGCCAGCGCGCGCAGGAACAGCCGCCAGCGCCAATCGTCGCCGCCGTGGCGCAGCGCGGGCCAGAAGACGGCCGCGAACAGCACCAGGAACGGCATCGGGAAGGCGATCGCCAGGCCCCAGAGGCGCGCCACCTGCTTGAGGCCGTCGAGGAGAGAGCGCCCCGCCGTCTCCGCCGGCAGCGCTTGCGCCAGGCGCTCCGCCAGCCAGAGCCCGTGCGGCGCGTAGACCGCCGCCGCCACCGCGAGCGCGATCAGCAGGCCCACCGGGCGCAATTGCGCGCGGTAGTCGCGGTCCCAAAGCGCGGCGGCCAGCAGCGCCACCATGAACAGCCCGAACACCGGCTTCGCCAACAACCCCAACCCGATCCCGAGGCCGAACAGCGCGTAGAGCCGCAAGCCGGGGTCGTCCCTGAGCCGCAGCAACTGGATCCAGGCGACCAGCACGAACACCGTCACCAGGACCGAGTGGCTGAAGCCGAGCATCGAATCCCAGCCCAAGCCGTAGATCGCCAGCGGCGAGGCGCCGGCCAGCGACGCCAGCCGGTCGTCCGTCCCGAGCTGCACCGCCAGCGCGCGCAGCATAAGCGCAATCGTCACCAGCAGCCCGAACTTCAACAGCAGGACGGTGTGGGTGCCGACCCCGACGAGCCCCTGCAGCGCCATCACCAGCCAGGTGTAGAGCGGCGGGTTGCGGAGCTGGTAGCCCCACTGGAACGACTGCGCGAAGACCAGTTGCTCGCCGTCGTCGCCGCCGAGGCCCGGCAGCAGCGCCCAGCGGAGCCCCATGAGCAGGCCCAGGGTGAGCGTGATGAAGACCTGGAAGCGCCGGCGCCCGGCGATCAAATCGGCCCAGCGCTCGAGCCCCATGGCCATGCGATCAGGCGGCGTGAACCAGGACGTGGCGCTTCTTCCCGGCCGACAGCTTGATCAGGCCGTCGGCATTGCCGTCGGCGGCGGTGACCACCAGGGTCTCGTCCGAGATGACGCTGTCGTTGAGCCGCCCGCCGCCGCCGCGAATGAGGCGGCGCGCCTCGCCGTTGGAACCGGCCAACCCGGCGCGGCAGAAGAGCTCGATCACCGCGATGCCGGCGGCGAGCTCCGCCCCATCCACCTCGATGGTGGGAAGGCCGTCGGCCAGGGTGCCCTGCTCGAAGGCCTGCTCGGCGGTGGCGCGGGCCTCGCTCGCGGCGGCCTCGCCGTGGCAGAGTTCGGTCGCCGCATCGGCCAGCACCTTCTTGGCGTCGTTGAGCTCGGCGCCTTCGAGCGCTTCCAGCCGCGCCACCTCGTCCAAGGGCAGCTCGGTGAACAGGCGCAGGAACTTGCCGACGTCGGCGTCTTCGGTGTTGCGCCAGAACTGCCAGTAGTCGTAGGGCGGAAGCATGTCCGAATTCAGCCACACCGCGCCGGCGGCGGTCTTGCCCATCTTGGCGCCCGACGCCGTGGTCAAGAGCGGCGTCGTCAGCCCGATCAGCTGCGCGTCGTCGATCCGCCGGCCCAACTCGACGCCGTTGACGATATTGCCCCACTGGTCCGAGCCGCCCATCTGCAGGGTGCAGCCCTGGCGCCGGTGCAGTTCGAGGAAATCGTAGGCCTGGAGGATCATGTAGTTGAACTCCAGGAAGGTGAGGTGGTGTTCGCGCTCCAACCTGAGCTTCACCGAATCGAACCCGAGCATGCGGTTGATGGAGAAATGCCGGCCGTAGTCGCGCAGGAATTCGATGTACTGCAACCCGTCCAGCCAATCGGCGTTGTTGACCATGACCGCGTCGGTGGGCCCGTCGCCGAAGGTGAGGTACTTGGCGAAGACCTGCTTGATGCCGTCCATGTTGGCGGCAATCGTGGCCTCGTCCAGAAGCTGGCGCGATTCGTCCTTGCCGGACGGATCGCCGACCTTGGTGGTGCCGCCGCCCATCAGGACGATCGGCTTGTGGCCGGTCTTCTGGAACAGCCTGAGCAGCATGATCGAAACCAGCGAGCCCGCGTGCAGGCTCGGCGCCGTGCAGTCGAAACCGATGTAGGCGACGACCGGTTCCGAGCCGGCGGCCTTGGCGTCGAGCGCGTCGAGGTCGGTGCACTGGTGCATGTAGCCGCGCGCGACGACGCCGTTGAGGAAATCCGATTTGTACTGGCTCATAAGCGTCACTGCCTTTTCGATTCCGCACCCCCGGTTGCGGATCAAGGGTTTATGACATAGACCGGAGAAGTGCAATCCCGCCCTCAGCCTCGCCAGGGGAAACCGCGATGCCCAAGGACGCCGACAATTCCGCTCCCAGCCGCCTCACCGCCATCGGCCTGATGAGCGGCACGTCCATGGACGGCATCGATGCCGCCCTGATCGAGACCGACGGCGACGAGATTTTCGCCTTCGGCCCGACCGCGTCGGCGCCCTACGACGCCATCTTCCGCCAGCGCCTCAAATCCCTCGCCGGGCGTCGCCCCGACGATGCGCCCGAGACCGAGGCCGCCGTCCGCGACCTCACCGAACGCCACGCCGAGGTGGTGCTGAGCCTCGTCCGCGACGCCGGCCTGGCGCCCGCCGACATCGACTTGCTCGGCTTTCACGGCCAGACCGTCTTCCACGACCCCGGCGCCGGCGAGACCTTCCAGATCGGCGACGGCGCGCTGTTGGCCGAGCTCACCGGCATCGACACCGTCGCCGACTTCCGCTCCGCCGACATGGCGGCCGGCGGCGAGGGCGCGCCCCTGGCGCCGGTCTACCACGTCGCCTTGAGCCGGCCGTTGGAGCGGCCGCTCGTCGTCCTCAATCTCGGCGGCGTCGCCAACGTCACCTGGATCAGCCCCGACGGCGGCGCGCTCGCCTTCGACACCGGCCCCGCCAACGCGCTCATCGACGACTGGATGCAGCGCCGATGCGGGCAATCCCGCGACGAGGGCGGCAGACTGGCGCGCAGCGGAAACGTCAACGAGGAAGCGCTCGGCTGGCTCATGGACAACGCCTATTTCGACGCGCCGGCGCCCAAATCCCTCGACCGCGACGCCTTCGCCACGGCGCTCGAGACCTTGGGCGATCTTTCGGACGCCGACGGCGCGGCGACGCTGACGGCATTCACCGCCCGTTCGGTGGCCCGCGCAAGCGGGCATTTTCCGGCACCGCCCTTGCGCTGGCTGGCCACCGGCGGCGGCCGCCACAATCCATCCTTGATGGCCGCGCTCCGCCACGCCTTGGACGCCGACGTGGAACCGGTGGAAACGGTCGGCTGGGACGGCGACGCGCTCGAAGCCCAGGCCTTCGCCTTCATGGCCGCGCGCTCCGTCGCCGGCCTGCCGATCAGCTATCCGCAGACCACGGGCGTCTCGAAACCGACCACCGGCGGGCGGCTGTTCAAGGCCGGCTGACGCCCCGAAAATTCGTTTCGGAAGCGTTTTTCGCGGGTTGGAAGCCATTGATTCCAAACGAATCATAAAAAAATCTCAGGAACGAACCCATTCGCAACTGCAGCGCGCCGGGGCCGGCCGGCCCGGCCGGCGCGCGTCTCCATTGGTCTCGGCATCTACCATACCCCCCCCCACCCTGACCCTTCCCCACAAAGGGGGAGGGAACCCAAGCGGCCGCGCTTCGTCTCCTCCCCCCTCGATGGGGGGAGGTCGGGAGGGGGGTGACGGGGGGGAAGTGCACAGGCCATGGCCGCAGCCACAAACTCCACCCGTCGCCCCGGCGAAGGCCGGGGCCCACTTGATGCCGCAGGCATCATCCCTCACAAGACCGGCTCCAATCGCCCCCAACACCCGAAAACGTCGGCCCCGGCCCAAATCCTATTCGATTTTGAAATAGCGTGCGGCGTTGGTCCCGGAGGATCAACGCGGCAGATCTCCTATAACACCGCGATCCAGTAATGTCAATAAAAACCTATTTGACAGAAAAAAGTCAAATTACTGAATGGGCTTTGTCGGTTTGGTTCGAATAGGTTGCTAACTATTCAATAGCGGTTTGCAGTATCGGTTCAATGATCGTAACAGTTTTTGCTTTCTTCAAATAATTTAGCGTAGAATATGCGCATGAACGACTATTTAAAGATGTGCTCGGCTGCCAACACTATGCGAGCTTATCGTTGGATTAATACCAATTCGGATGCGCGTTATAAAAATCTTTTCCGTGATTCTTATGCTGCGTTTGCGATTTCATCTGGTCGAAATCTTTCGAGGCTGAAGCAGAGTTTAGTAAGACATGCCTATGAGCCGAGTCACGCGAGTAAAGTGTACCTTCCGAAGCCATCTGGCGTTCTTCGTCCGTTCACTCTTCTCACCACTAATGATCAGATTGTCTATCAATCTTGCGTTAATATAATTGCAGAAAAATTGAAGACAATTACAAAGCAGCGTTACAGAAAACGTGTTTTCAATCATCTTTACGCCGGAAAATCATCCAGATATTTTTATTTAAAGTGGCAAGATAGTTATCGGATGTTTTCTGATGATGTCCGACATCTACATAATTCAGGCTACGTATGGGTTGCCAACTTCGACCTTACTTCATTTTATGATTCTATTGATCACAATGTTCTGAGGCATTTTCTTCGTGAACTCAAAATCGATGAAGATTTAATTCAATTCCTTCTCCGATGTTTGAAAGTTTGGACATCCTCGACTTGGTCAAATCAATCCAACACAATATACCACGAGCATGGTATCCCACAGGGCCCTCAAGCATCTGGCATGTTGTCAGAAGTCGTCCTTCAACATCTTGATGCTGTGGGCGAAAAAGGACGGCGGACGCATTATCGCAGGTATGTCGATGACATTAAGGTGTTTGCGAAGAAAGAAAATTTCCTGCGGCAAAAATTGATAGCGCTAGATTTGGCCTCCAAGGAAATCGGGCTTTTCCCTCAAACATCAAAGATTAATATTCGAAAAGTATTGGATCCGGAGGATGAGATTAAGTCCGTGAGTATTCCACCGGAGCCCTCGTTGTCGGGTTTTTTGAATCAAGCGAAGCTTAAAAAGAGAATATTGGAGTTAACGAGAAGAGGGACCGTTTCTGCGGAGCTAAATACGCGTTTCAAATACCTTCTTGGTCACGCAGAGCCGAATTATGAAATCAGCAATAGAGTCGTAAAATTAATCGAAAGGCATCCCGAAAACTGTGAAGTAATATGTAACTATTTGAGAAAATTTTCTAAGCTTCCGAAAAAAACCGCTCAATACGTATTTCAATACATTAACGGAGAAGAGCATTATCATTTTGTTCACGGAAGCTTAATTCTATCTGTTATTGATAATATCCAAGCGCCGGAACGCCAGAAAATTTCTCAATTTTGTTATGATCGCCTGTTTAAGACTAAAACGCCTCGAAAATGGATGTTGCCACCTCAAACCACATACAAATCTGCTCTGATTTCGTGGGTGTTGAGGGAGAACCTGATCAACTTTTCAGAATTGGTAACGCTCAGGAATGATGAAGTCGACTGGTGGGTGCGAAAGTCAATTTTGAGAGAGTTAACAGTGGACCATTATGGCAAACCCAGTGTTGAGACTTTCTTGAATCAGTGTTTGCATCTGAGTGAATCTGAAGTTTCGCGTTGTGCTGCCGCGTCAATAATAAAAAATCGGATGAAGGTCGTTAGTCCCTATGGTGCGGCTACCATTGAAGCAAAAGAATGCCTAAAATCTGCGGGCCTGATTAGGTCTATTGGGCGGCCTCCTAGTCTAGTTGGTACGGTGCTAAAATACGTTTTGGGTGTTGCCTCAGAAAATTATGATTGGAAAAAACTTTTAGGTCCTAATCTGCATAGAGATGCGGAAGCGTTAGCCGTAACGATTAAGCAGGGCTTTGAAGTTGATATTGATTCATTCTTGGTTCGCTTGGATAGTCTTTTCGATCTAATATTTGCTGAGGTCGGAAAGCGGATAAATCCGGGATTCACTTATACAAATTATGGAGTCCCTCTAAATTCTCCGCCGCGAGCGCTTCGAACTGGTATCCCAGATGTTTTGGCGGGGTTCAAGGCGCTACATGATACGCGAATTTCGTCATCCACCGCCCACCCTCGATCACGCCGAATAGGTGTCTCAACCCGTCGCCTAAAGCATAGCGATTTTTATAGAATTCGAGCGCAAATAGTCGCGGGGATTGATGAAATTATGGCTAATATCACGCCATAGGAAAATCATAAACAATTTATGTATTGATCGTGGGATTGAAAACTAATCAGCATTTTTCTTTTTATGCGTTTGTTGTAGATCATCAGAGGCATTTCATGCGCTTAGTCTTTGCATTTAGAATTGAGTAAGGTCTATCTGAACCTCCTCCCCTGAACCCCGAAATTTCCCCACCTCCCTCAACCGCCCACCCGAGCGCATAAAGCCCGGCCGAAGCTGCCGTAGAACATCACCACGTCGCGCCAGGGCGCGTAGTAGACGAGAGCGCCGGGGCGGGTATTGTCGGCGAGCGGGGGCGTCGGCGGTGAGTTTTTTCGGCGGGTAGAAGATTTTCTCGAGGCCGCCGTAGTCTTCGACCGTGAGGGTGAGCGGCAGTTGCGCGTCGAGATCACGGACGGCCGCTAGCGTTGAGTTCGAAGACGATAGTGTGCCGCCGGCATCGCCGCGCTGACGGAAATGCGCGAAGGTGCTTACGGCCGGGTTTCGGTGGTCCCTTCGGCAGCCACGGTGCGATCAAACGAGCCGGCGATGGAGAGGGCGCAGGAAATCAGAACGACAATGAGAGAACGGGTCCGGCGTGCAAAAGCCGCCCGAAACCGGTGAAGCCGGGGAGCTAATCCTCCCCCTTCTTCAACGCCGTGTCCAGGTAGTCGTCGACCATTTTCATCAGCTCGACGCAGTGGTCTTGCAGGAAGTGGTCGCCGCCCTTCAGCACGCGGTAGTCGATCTCGATGTTCTTCTGTTTCTTGAGCTTCTGCGCCAGTTTGTCGACGCTGACGATGGGGACGATGTCGTCCTTGTCGCCGTGCACGATCAGGCCCGACGCCGGGCAGGGCGCCAGGAACGAGAAATCGTGGATGTTGGCCGGCGGGGCGACGGAGATGAAGCCCGAGATTTCAGGCCGGCGCATCATCAGCTGCATGGCCACCCAGGCGCCGAAGGAAAAGCCGCCGATCCAGCAACGCCGCGCGTTCGGGTTATGCGCCTGCATCCAGTCCAAGGCCGTGGCGGCGTCCGAGAGCTCGCCCTGGCCGTTGTCGAACACGCCCTGCGAGCGGCCGACGCCACGGAAATTGAATCGCAGAGCCGAGAAGCCGCGCTTCACGAAACTCTGGTAAAGCGCATAGACGACCTTGTTGCTCATGGTGCCGCCGTGCTGCGGATGCGGGTGCAACAACAGCGCCACCGGCGCGTTGGCGATCTTGGAGTGATGATAGCGGCCTTCGAGGCGGCCTTCGGGTCCGTTGAAGATGACTTCCGGCATGAGTTGGATTAATCCCCAAAAAATTTGCGAGCAATTTCAGGTACTTTTGCCAAAAGGTCAATATCGGCTTTGATTTGCAAACGTTTATCGTTCAAAAGTCAGTCCATTATACTTGATCGTTTTGGTCGGAGATCATATATAACGTTCACAATCGAACGCGCCGATTTTGATCGGTTTTGACAACACCGCGTTGGCCTGCCCGTCAGGACCGGCGCCAAAATATCCGGTACGCCATGGTTTTCAAGGAACTTCGCGAGGATATCGCCGCTTACATGGAACGCGACCCGGCCGCCAAGAGCTCGCTGGAGATCGTTCTGTGCTACCCCGGCTTCCATGCGCTGATCTTCCACAAGATGGCCCACTGGCTGTGGGCGCGGCGTCTCTACCTGGCAGGGCGCTTCGTTTCCTACATCGGGCGCTTCATCACCGGCATCGAAATTCACCCGGGCGCCGAGATCGGCCAGCGCTTCGTCATCGACCACGGCACCGGCGTCGTCATCGGCGAGACCGCCGTCATCGGCGACGACGTGACGCTCTATCACGACGTCACCTTGGGCGGCACGGCGCCGAGCGTCGACAGTGCCGCGCAGGTGGGGCGCAAGCGCCACCCGACGCTGGAGGACGGCGTCATCGTCGGTTCCGGCGCGCAGATCCTGGGGCCCATCGTCATCGGTTCGCACGCGCGCGTCGGCGCCAACTCGGTGGTGACCAAGGACGTGCCGTCTTCCGTCACCGCCGTCGGCGTGCCGGCCCGCGCGGTGATGCCCAGGGACCGCGGCAAGGCACACGAGTTCCATGCCTACGGCACGCCGTCGGGCGAGTGCCCCGATCCGGTGCTGCAGACCATCGAGGCGCTGCGCCAGCAGGTCACGGCCCTGAGCCAGCGGGTCGAGGAACTGGAGACCGAAGCCGATACGAATTCCGACGCCGCCAAGGAAAACACGCGGCGCAAGCAGGCAGGGTAAGGCATGAAAAGAGGAGACAGGACGTGAAACTCAGCACCAAAGGCCGCTATGCGGTGATGGCCATGGTCGACCTGGCCAAGCAGTCCAACGGCGGGCCGGTGGCGCTCGCCGACGTGGCGGAGCGCCAGGAAATCTCGCTCTCGTACCTGGAGCAGTTGTTCGGCAAGCTGCGGCGCGGCGGGCTGGTGAAAAGCGTGCGCGGACCGGGCGGCGGCTACCTGCTGGCGCGCACGTCGGCCGATACGCGCATCTGCGACATCATCATGGCCGTCGACGAGCCGATCCAGACGACGCGCTGCACGCCCGGTTCGCCCACCGGCTGCAAATCCAACCAGAGCCGTTGCCTGACGCACGACCTCTGGGAGGAACTCGGTCATCATATCTATCTGTACTTGAGCTCGGTGTCGCTGGAAGACGTGGTCGAGAAACGCGTGCTCGGCCGCTCCAACCAGTTGTTCCGGCCCGATCCCATGTCCGGCATGTCCGGCATGGCCGCCGGCGCCGAAGTGGCGGCGGAATAACCCGAACCGAACCGGACCGAACGGAAAACCTGGCATGACCCCGGACAGCACCGTCTATCTGGATTACAACGCGACCGCGCCGGCCCGGCCCGGCGTCATCGACGCCATGGCCGAGACGCTGGCGCTGGGCGCGATCAATCCGTCGTCGGTGCATGGCATGGGCCGCCAGGCCAAGAAGCGGGTCGAGCGCGCCCGCGCCCAGGTCGCCGCGCTCGCCGGCGCGGAGGCCGACCAGGTGGTGTTCACCAACGGCGGCTCGGAGGCCGACAACCAGGTCATCAACGGCTCGGGACGCAAGCGCATGCTGGTCTCGGCGGTGGAACATGCCGCCGTGCTGAAGACCGCGCTGATGCGCGCCGCCGATTGCCAGGTGATCGGGGTTTCGGGCGACGGCATCGTCGACCTGGCGGCGCTGGAAGCGGCGCTCGCGGCCGACGACGAGCCGGCGCTGGTGTCCGTCATGACCGCCAACAACGAGACCGGCGTCCTCCAGCCCATCCGTGACGTGGTCCGCATCGCCAGCGGCCACGGCGCTCTGGTGCACACCGACGCGGTGCAGGCGGCGGGCAAGGTCGAACTGGATTTCGCCTCCCTCGGCGTCGATTTCATGACCCTGTCGGCGCACAAGATCGGCGGGCCGCAAGGCATCGGCGCGGTGATCTGCAAGGACCGCGCGGCGCTGCGCCCATTGGTGCTCGGCGGCGGCCAGGAATTCGGCCGGCGCGCCGGCACCGAGAACGTCGCCGGCATCAATGGCTTCGGCGTCGCCGCCGAACTGGCGCTGGCCGAACTCGCCACCGAGGCGCCGCGCCTGCAGGGGCTGCGCGAGCGGCTGGAGGCGCGGCTCAAGTCGCAGGCGCCGGCGCTCAAGATTTTCGCCGAGGCCGCGCCGCGGCTGCCCAACACCACCTGCCTGACCATGCCGGGCGTTCGAAACGATACCCAGGTGATGGCGCTCGATTTGGCCGGTTTCGCGGTCAGCGCCGGGTCGGCCTGCGCGGCGGGCAAGGTGGAGCCGAGCCATGTGCTCGACGCCATGGACGTCGACGAGGCGGACGCCACCCAGGCGATCCGCGTCAGCCTCGGCCATGGCACGACCGAAACCGAAATCGACGCCTTTTGTGACGCCTGGCTGGCGCTCTGGGCCCGCAAGGGCGCGGACCGCGACGCCGCCTGAACCGAATGATGCAGAAGCAAGGACAGCAATAACATGCCCGCAGCCACCGATACCGCCCAGCAAGTGCGCGAGATGACGGAGGAGAAGTACAAGTACGGCTTCGTCACCGATATCGAATCGGAAACCGCGCCCAAGGGCCTGAGCGAGGACATCGTGCGCTTCATCTCGGCCAAGAAGAACGAGCCCGAATGGATGCTCGACGCGCGCCTGAAGGCTTACCGCCATTGGCTGAGCATGCCCGAACCGAATTGGCAGAAGCCGAAGTTCCCGGCCATCGACTACCAGGACGCCTTCTACTACTCGGCGCCGAAGTCGGCCGGCGACAAGCCGAAAAGCCTGGACGAGGTCGATCCGGAACTGCTCGACACCTACAACAAGCTCGGCATTCCGCTGCACGAGCAGGAAATGCTGGCCGGCGTCGCCGTCGACGCGGTGTTCGATTCGGTTTCCGTCGCCACCACCTTCAAGGCCAAGCTCGAAGAGGTCGGCGTCATCTTCTGCCCGATCTCGGAAGCCATCCAGCGGGTGCCGGAACTGGTGCAGAAGTATCTTGGGTCGGTCGTTCCCTACACCGACAACAAACATGCCTGTTTGAACGCGGCGGTGTTTACCGACGGCTCCTTCGTCTACGTGCCGAAGGGCGTCAAATGCCCGATGGAGCTTTCCACCTATTTTCGCATCAACGCCCAGAACACCGGCCAGTTCGAGCGCACCCTGATCATCGCCGACGAGGGCTCCTACGTGAGTTATCTGGAAGGCTGCACCGCGCCCATGCGCGACGAGCACCAGTTGCACGCCGCCGTGGTCGAACTGATCACCATGGACGACGCCGAGATCAAGTATTCCACCGTGCAGAACTGGTACCCCGGCGACGAACAGGGCAAGGGCGGCATCTACAACTTCGTCACCAAGCGCGGCGCGTGTCGCGGCCGCAACTCGAAGATTTCCTGGACCCAGGTGGAGACCGGCTCGGCGATCACCTGGAAGTACCCGAGCTGCATCCTGCAGGGCGACAATTCGGTCGGTGAGTTCTTCTCCATCGCCATCACCAACAACGCCCAGATGGCCGACACCGGCACCAAGATGATCCACCTCGGCAAGAACACGTCGTCGAAGATCATCTCCAAGGGCATCTCGGCGGGGCGCTCGGACCAGACCTACCGCGGCCTGGTGCGCATGGGCCCGAAGGCTTCGGGCGCGCGCAACTATACCCAGTGCGACTCGCTCCTGATCGGCGACAAGTGCGGCGCCCACACGGTCCCCTACATCGAGAGCAAGAACAAGGACGCCATGGTCGAGCACGAGGCGACCACCTCGAAGATCAGCGAGGACCAGCTCTTCTACCTGCGTCAGCGCGGCATCGGCGAGGAAGCGGCCGTGGCGCTGGTGGTCAACGGCTTCTGCCGCGAGGTCTTGCAGCAGTTGCCCATGGAATTCGCCGTCGAGGCACAGAAGCTCGTCGGCATCTCGCTCGAAGGCAGCGTCGGGTAAAAAGAACAAAATCGACTGAAGGTATAAAAGAATGTTGGAAATCAAAAACTTACACGTCAGCGTCGAGGGCAAGGAAATCCTCAAGGGCATCGACCTGGCGATCAACGCCGGCGAGACCCATGCCATCATGGGCCCCAACGGGTCGGGCAAGAGCACGCTCAGCTACACCATCGCCGGGCGCGACGGCTACGACATCACCGAGGGCGAGATCGTCTACAAGGGCAAGGACCTGACCGGCATGGAACCGGAAGAACGCGCCGCCGAAGGCGTCTTCCTGGGCTTCCAGTATCCGGTCGAAATTCCGGGCGTGCCCAACACCACGTTCCTCAAGGAAGCGCTCAATGCCGTGCGCCGCTACAACGGCGAGGACGAGCTCGACGCCATGGAGTTCATCAAGCTGGTGCGCCAGAAGACCAAGGAGCTCGGCATCGCCGACGACATGCTGAAGCGCGCCGTCAACGTCGGCTTCTCCGGCGGCGAGAAGAAGCGCAACGAGATCCTGCAGATGGCGATTCTCAACCCGGCGCTGGCGATCCTCGACGAGACCGACTCGGGCCTCGACATCGATGCGCTGAAGGTCGTCGCCGACGGCGTCAACGCGCTGCGCTCGCCCGACCGCGCGACCCTGGTCATCACCCACTACCAGCGGCTCTTGGAGCACATCGTGCCCGACCACGTGCACGTCCTGGCGCACGGGCGCATCCAGCGTTCGGGCGGCAAGGAACTGGCGCTGGAGCTCGAAGAAAAGGGCTACGCCGAGTTCACGGAGGTCGCCGCCTGATGCAACCCTCCGACGGACCCATCGACGGCTTCCTGGCCGATTTCGAGGCGACCGCGCCGGGCCTGCCCGGGCACGGGCTGCAGTGGATGGATGCGCTCCGCAAGGACGGCATCGAGCGCCTGCGCGACCTCGGCCTGCCGACGGCCAAGGTCGAGGACTGGAAATACACCCGCCTGCGCCCGCTCGACGACACCCGCTTCCGCCCCGTCACCGAGGCCGACGGCGCGGCCAGTGTCGACCGGCTGCCGAGCCTGTTTCCGGCCGGCGCTCACCGCATCGTCTTCGTCAACGGCTGCCTGCGCGCCGACCTTTCGCGCCTCGACGGGTTGCCGGACGGCGTCGTGGTCGAATCCCTCCCCGAGGCCATGCGCCGCGACGCCGATTGGGTGGAGGGATATCTTGGCCGTATCGCCGAGCGCGACCGCCACCCGCTGATGGCCCTCAATACCGCGTTGATGAACAGCGGCGCCGTCGTGCACGTGAAAAAGAACGTGCGCGTGGAGAGCCCCATCGAGGTGGTGTTCGTCGCCGGCCTTACCGATGCGCCCGTCGCCTATCATCCGCGCAACCTGATCGTCATGGAAGACGGCAGCGACGCAACCCTGGTCAAGCACCACGCCGGCAGCGGCGTCGGCGCCTATTTCGCCAATGCCGTCACCGAAATCCACATCGGCGACAACGCGCGGCTGCGCGACTACCGCATCCAGACGGAAAACCTGGAAGCCACGCACCTGGGTTCCGTCCATGCGCGGCTCGGGCGTGACGCCACCTTCGAGACCTTCGGGCTTTCCGCCGGCGGGCGGCTCTGCCGTACCGAAACCTACGTACGCCTGGAGGGCGCCGGCGCGCACTGCGGGATCAACGGGGTCTACCTGATGAAGGGCCGCGAGCACTGCGACAACACCACGCTGGTCGAGCACCTGGTGCCGCACACGAGTTGCCGGGAAGTATTCAAGGGCGTGCTCGACGATGAATCGCGCGGTGTCTTCCAGGGCAAGATCGTCGTCCACAAGGACGCCCAGAAGACCGACGGCCAGATGCTGTCGAAGACGCTGTTGCTTTCCGACAAGGCGGAAATGGACGCCAAGCCGGAATTGGAAATCTATGCCGACGACGTCAAGTGCGGGCACGGCGCCACCACCGGCCAGTTGGACACCACGGCGCTGTTCTACCTGCGCTCGCGCGGCATTCCGGATGCGCTGGCGCGGAACCTGTTGGTGCAGTCCTTCGTCGCCGAGGCGCTGGACGAAATTTCCCACGAGGCGGTGCGCGAGGCGCTGACCGACATGGTCGTGCACCGGTTGCCGGCGCAATGCTACCTGTCGGAGGAATGGACCCGCGAGGACGCCGCCCAATGAGCAAGGTCACGCCCATCGCCAATGCGGCCGCCGGCGACAACTCCACCGCCGCCTTCGACATCGACAAGGTGCGGGCCGATTTCCCGATCCTGTCGCGCGAGGTCTACGGCAAGCCGCTGGTCTACCTCGATAGCGGCGCCAGCGCGCAGAAGCCGCGGGTCGTCATCGACGCCGTGCGCGAAGCCTACGAGAGCTACTATTCCAACGTGCACCGGGGCGCCCACTACCTGAGCCAGCGCTCCACCGACGCCTACGAGGAAGCGCGCTCGATCATCGCCAGGTTCATCAACGCGCCGAGCGACAAGAACGTCGTCTTCACCTCCAGCGTCACCGAGGCCATCAACCTGGTCGCCGCGAGCTGGGGGCGGAAGTTCCTCAAGGCGGGCGACGAGATCGTCGTCTCCGAAATGGAGCACCATGCCAACATCGTGCCCTGGTACATGCTGTGCGAGGAACTGGGCACGAAGCTGCGTGTGGTGCCGATCACCGACGCCGGCGAATTCCGCATCGAGGATTTCGAGGCGGCGCTCGGCCCCGCCACCAAGCTCGTCGCCATCACCCAGGTTTCCAACGTGCTCGGCACCCGGGTGCCGATCAAGCGCGTCACCGAGATCGCGCACGCGCGTGCCATCCCGGTATTGGTCGACGGCGCCCAGGGCATCGTCCACCAGCCGGTCGACGTGCAGGACCTGGATTGCGATTTCTACGGCTTCACCGGCCACAAGCTCTACGGGCCGAGCGGCATCGGCGTGCTCTACGCCAAATCGGAGATCCTGGAAAGCATGCCCCCCTACCAGGGCGGCGGCGACATGATCGAGCGCGTCAGTTTCGACAAGATCACCTACGCGCCGCCCCCGGAACGCTTCGAGGCGGGAACCCCGCCCATCGTCCAGGCCATCGGCCTGGGTGCCGCCGTGCGCTACGTCGAGGGCCTGGGCATGGACGACATCCATGCCCACGAGCAGGGGCTTTTGGCCTATGCCGAGCAGCGCCTGAGCGCCGTCGAAGGCTTTACCTGCCACGGCACCGCGGCCGACAAGGCGGCGATCATCTCGTTCACGGTGGACGGCCTGCATCCGTTCGACGTGGCGGCGATCCTGGACCGCCAGGGCGTTGCCGTGCGGGTCGGCCAGCACTGCGCCGAACCGCTGATGGACCGCCTCGGCATCGAGGGCACGGTGCGCGCGTCCTTTGCGCTCTACAACAACCGTGACGACGTCGACGCCCTGGCGGCGGCGATCGAAAAGGCCAAGGGGATGCTGGGATGAGCGCGCTTCCGGAACTCGACCGTTATGAGGAATTCGTCGGCGCGCTGGAGCTCATCGACGACGAGGACCTGCGCTTCGAATACATCATCGACATCGGCAAGAAGGCCGATGCCGCCGGCTTCGACGAAGCCTGGAAGACCGATGCCAACCTGATGCACGGCTGCATGTCGAAGGTCTGGATCGTCGATAGGGTCGAGGATGGCCGGCACTATTTCCAGGGCTTCAGCGATGCCATCATCGTCAAGGGTCTGGTCACCATGATGGTGCAATCCTTTTCCGGCCTTACCGGCGACGAATTGGAAGTCTTGAACGAGGGTCACGTGCGCAAGCTCAACCTCGGCGCGCTGACGACACAACGGCAAGTCGGCATGATGGCCATGCTCGAACATATGAAAAAATTGGGACGCAAGGGCGGCAACGTGACCGCCGGCGCGGCTTGAGGACGGAGGAAAGCTATGTATCCCGGATACGGATCGACCATGCCGGTGGACACCACGACGGAATTTTCCGCCACCGCCGGTACACCCTTGGAGGACACCTCCAGCATCGCCAGCGAGGAAATGCTGATCGATGCGCTCAAGACCGTCTATGACCCGGAAATCCCGGTGAATATCTATGACCTGGGCTTGATTTACACCACCGACATCAAGGACGACGGCAACGTCTACATCGAGATGTCGCTGACCGCGCCGGGCTGCCCGGTGGCCGGCGAAATGCCGGGCATGGTCGCCGACGCCGCCGCCAAGGTGGAGGGACTGGGCGAGATCGAGGTGAAGATCGTCTGGGAGCCCGCCTGGACGCCGGAACGCATGTCCGAGGACGCAAAACTTGCGCTCGGCATGTACTGAGCCTATGTAGAAACGATAGGTGATAAATCATGAACGCTGAACTTGAACGCCCGCCGCTCCTGACCCTGACCGATGCCGCCGCCGACCGCGTTAAGTCGCTGATGGCGAAAAGCGACAAGCCGGTCACCGGCTTGCGCGTCGGTGTCTCCTCCAAAGGCTGCTCCGGAATGTCTTATGTGTTTGAATACGCAGAGGAAAAGATCGGCCTGGAAGAAGAGGTCGAAAGCAAGGGTGTGAAGATTTTCGTCGATCCCATGGCAGTGATGTTCATCATGGGCAGCGAGATGGATTACAAGGAAGACAGGCTGCAGTCGGGTTTCGTCTTCAACAATCCCAATGCCAAGAACGTTTGCGGCTGCGGCGAGAGCTTTTCCGTCTGAGCGCCGCCGCCGGTCGATGCTGCATATCACCTTCATCGACGCACAAGGCCAATCCCACGAATTGGAAGCCGAAGAGGGCGTGACCGTCCTCGACGTGGCGCGCAAGCATGGCTTCGACCTGGAAGGCGCCTGCGAGGGGTCGATGGCCTGCTCCACCTGCCATGTCATCGCCGACCCCAAGTGGTTCGCGAAACTGCCGCCGGCCAGCGAGGAAGAGGAAGACATGCTCGACCTCGCCTTCGACGTGCGGGAAACCTCGCGCCTCGGCTGCCAGATCGTGCTGACCCCCGAGCTCGACGGCCTGGTGGTCACCATCCCCGACCAGCACTACAATCTGATTGGCGCCTGAAGTCTCGGCCACGCGCCACGCGTTGGCACGATGTCGGTGATCGGATTGGCAGCCTTTGTGCGGGGGGAGGGTGCCGGCGGGACGAATCCCGCCGGCCCTGACGTTCAGGCCGCGGCGCGGACATGAATGTGGCGCGAGGTGCAGCCTACGTGGCGGTGGTCGCTGCCGCAGCAGCCGCCGATGACCCGAAGCCCCGGCAAATTCGCACTGATGTCGGCGTGCAAATGGCCGAACTCTTCGGGATCGCCATCGTCCAACGCCTCGGCCACGTCGAGTTCGGCGTGGCTCATGCGCGAGGCATTTGCCCGTAATCCACCGATCCGCGAGATCCACGGTTCGTTCGCGGACAGTGCGCCCTGGAAGTGATCCGGATGGGCGCAATTGACCATGTAGTAGAGCGGGGCCTCGTCCGTTGCCTCGTCGGTTGCGGCGATTGCCTCCGCCAGCGTCTCGCCCGTGGGCAGGCGGCCGTCGGTTTCGACCGTGAAGGAAATCACCGATGGGAGACCGTGCCGCGCCGCAGCCCGGGCGATGCCGATGGCTTCGGGCGAATTCGTCATGGTGAGCGCCGAAATCATGTCCACGCCCTCGGCGGCGAACACTTGCATCTGGGGCAGGTGCGACGTTTCCGCCTGTTCGGCGTCGGGCGCGCCGTCGGCCACGTATCCGTCTCCCGCCGGGCCGACAACGCCGTTGACGATGATCGGGTCGACACGCATCGACCAAGCGGCGCGGATATCGTGGGCGAACCTCACCGCGTCTTTCGTGAGCCGCAGAATATCGATGTCGGAGAGGCCGATCTTGGGGGCCCACTCGACGCAGCCGCGCCATGTGTTGGTATCGAGCACGAACCCCGTGCCGGCATTTTCGGCCAGGGTGAGGAACCGGTCGAAATAATGGCGCATTTTCTCGCGGGCGCTGTCGTCGTCCATCAAGACGAGAGCCGCGAATTCTGGAGCTTCGAAGCCTTCAACGAAGAACATCCAGGTTTCGAACCCGCCGTCGGTCAGGAACGGTTTGTCGGTTTTCATCAGTTTTTGCACGCTGGCCATTTTTTTCTCCTGCAAGCTGTACGTTGTCGGAGAGGTGTATACGTCGCCGTGGCACGCAGCGAAAGTCGACCCGTGGCATGGTTTGAACGACATAAAATTGGTTTGTAATACAATAAGATAAGGAAAATTCCGACGGTCTCGGGGGCTGCATTGCGCCATTTGGTGTACTGCTGGTACAGTACCGCCGGTTCGGTTTTTCGAGAGATTTTCATGGTGTCGCGAGGCGAGGAAACAAGAAGACGAATCATGGACGTCGCTCAGGAATCGGTTCTGGCGAAGGGGTTCGACGCGACTTCGATCGACGAGATCGTCGCCAACTCAAACATCACCAAGAGCGGTTTCTTCTATCATTTTCACGACAAGAATGCCCTCGCGGCGGCGTTGATCGAGCGCCATATCAAGGTCGAGGATCAACTTTTCGACGATCTGTTCGGGCGCGCGCGGGAACTCACTGACGACCCATTGCAGGTGGTCCTCATCGGGTTGAAGTTCATGGCCGAACTGATTGAGGATATGCCGAACGGCCATCCTGGATGTATCGTCGCCACGGCCGTCTACCAAGACCGCCTGTTCGACCGCGATGTCCGTGCCGCCAACGAACGCGCGGTCATGGGATGGCGCCGACGCTTCCGCGCGATGTTCGACGATGTCGTTGCCGTCTATCCGCCACGCGACACCTTCGAACTCGATCACCTGGCTGACATGGTGAGCGCTGTCATCGAAGGGGGCATCATCATGGCCCGCGCCGTTGGGGAACCTGCGGTCACGGTGCAGCAAATACTGATGTTGCGGTCGTACCTAAAACTCTTGTTTGCGCCGCGTGACGTCTGACGAGGGCGTGTCGTCAACGGAGATCGCGTCTCCTTCAGGGCATTTGCCGCGGCTAGAATTCCCGCCGCCTTGGCGGCGGCCGGCCTGTCAGCCTTCCTCGGCCGGAAGCGACAGTGTCGCGCGCGTGCCCTCGCCGGGCAGCGGCGTCAGGTCGAGGCTGCCGTCATGGGCCTCGGCGATGGATTTGGCGATGGCCAGGCCCAGCCCGGTGCCGGTCTCCGCGAACCGGCCGGTGGGGTCGAGGCGTTGGAACGGGTTCGATGGCGCGCCGGTACTGGCTTCCGGAAATCCGGGGCCGGTGTCGGAAACGATGAATTCCACCTGTGCCGGGTCTGTCGGGCGCTTGCGCCGGCGGACCTCGAGGGTGACCTCGCCGCCGCCGGGCGTGAACCGGACCGCCGCGCTGAGCAGGTTGTAGACGGCGCGCTCAATGCGGCCGGGATCGCCGGTGACGCCGGGGAGGTCCGGCGCAATGCGGCTTTGCAGTTGAATGTTCTTCACTTTGACATCGGCGCTGACGGCCTGGCGGCAGCGTTTGACCATGCCCGGAACGTCGAGGCGGTCTGGCTGAATCGGCATGGTCCCGGTGACCTCGAATTGCGACAGGTCGATCAGGTCGTCGATCAGGTCCGAGAGCCGCCGCGCCGCCACGTGGATGTCGGATGCGTATTCGATATATCCGGCCGGCCGGAGCCGGCCCAGCATTTCGCCCTTGATGGCCTCCGAATAGCCGATGATGGCGTTCAGGGGCGCGCGCAGGTCGTGGCTCAGATAGGCCATGAAAGCCGCGTCGTCGTGGCTGGGTGGGGCATCGCCGCTTGTCAGCGGCTCGGGAACCGTCGGCATCGTCAGGCGCTGGAAATCCTCATGGCAATCGACGATGAATTCCTCGAGCAGCCGGGTGTAGGCATCGTTCAGGTGAATGAAGCGCTGGCGCCGGTCGTCGATGCCTTCCGTGCGGTGTAGGACCCCGACGCTTTCCAGCCGGTTGAGGCACGTCGTCGCGGTGCCTTTCGACAGGCCGGTGGCCAGGAAAACCTCGGACGCCGTCGGCACCTTGCCTTCCAACCAGGAGCGCAGCAGAAAGAAAACGATTTCCCAGATATTGGCGTTGCGGACGGTATCGCCCAGTTGCCTTTCGCCGGCCAGCCCGGAAATTCGGTGAACCAGGCGGCGGTGCCGGTACAATTCATACCGGAGGATATGACCGATGACGGCGGCGCGGGTCTCCGGTGCGAGTTCGGCGTCGTCTGCAGCCACGCGAATGTCTTTCCCTTGCCGCCCGTTAGCGCGAGCTTGTGATTAACCCCATATGTTTCAGTAAATGCAACCTTACGAACCGGATGTGGAAAGAAAAGCGCAAATAGGTTTAACGTTGAACTCATGAAAGGCCGCCTTCCGCTAGAATTGATATTTATCAATTCGATTTTCTAGAGACTTTCCCCGGTGGCAGTTCCGTGCGGATCGCAATACCGAGGCTGTGTCTTGTATTGAGCGGGCCCGAGCCTATATTCCGGCCATGGCTTTGGATTTCGTGAACAAGAAACCGGCGGAGACGCGAGTGGTGGTGGCGATGTCGGGCGGGGTCGATTCCTCGACCGCGGCGGCGCTGATGGTCGAGGCCGGCTATGAGGTCATCGGCATCACCCTGCAGCTCTATGACCATGGCGCCGCCGTCCGGCGCCAAGGGGCCTGCTGTGCCGGCCAGGACATCCACGACGCCGGCCGCGTCGCCGAGACCCTCGGCATTCCGCATTACGTGCTGGATTACGAGAGCCGCTTCCGCGAGGAGGTCATCGACGAGTTCGCCGACAGCTACCTGCGCGGCGAAACCCCGATCCCCTGCGTTCGCTGCAACCAGACGGTCAAGTTCCGCGACCTGCTGGCCACCGCCCGGGACCTCGACGCCGACGCCATGGTCACCGGCCACTACGTGCGCCGGGTCGAGGGCGCCGCCGGTCCGCAGCTCTATCGCGGCGCCGACCCGGCCAAGGACCAGAGCTATTTCCTGTTCGCCACCACGCGCGGCCAGTTGGCCTACCTGGATTTTCCGCTGGGCGGCCTGGACAAGGCGGAAACCCGCCGCCATGCCGAGCGCTTCGGCCTCCAGGTGGCGGAGAAGCCCGAGAGCCAGGATATCTGTTTCGTCCCCGATGGCGATTATGGAAGGCTGCTGGAGCGCCTGCGTCCCGGCGCCTGGGAACCCGGCGACATCGTCGACCGGGACGGCAAGCGCCTCGGCGGACATGACGGCATCGTGCATTACACCATCGGCCAGCGCCGCGGCCTCGGCATCGCCACCGGCGCGCCGCTCTATGTGGTCGGCATCGAGCCGGAAACCCGTCGGGTCGTGGTCGGGCCGAAGGAAGCGCTCAAGTGGCAGGCCTTCACCGTGCGCGACGTCAACTGGCTGGGCGACGGAGACGGTCCCGCCGCGGGCACCGAGGTCTCGGTGAAGATCCGCTCCACCACCGAACCGGTGGCGGCCCGGATCGAGCCCCTGGACGGTGACCGTTGGCGGGTGACCTTCGCCGAGCCTGATTCTGGCACCTCGCCGGGCCAGGCGGCGGTATTCTATGCCGGCGAGCGGGTGCTCGGCGGCGGCTGGATCACCCGCGACGCCGCTTAGGCCGCGCCGCCCTGGGGCTGCGGCCGGGCGAGTTCAACTTCACCTGTCTGTTCGAGCGTCTGCAGGGCTTCCGCCGCCTGCTGCTGGCGGTTCCACATGTCGGCATAACGCCCGCCGGCGACCAGGAGGTCCAGGTGGCGGCCGCGCTCGGCGACGGCGCCGTCGTCGAGCACGATGATCTCGTCGGCGTCGATGATCGTCGACAGCCGGTGTGCGATGGTGATCGTGGTGCGGTCCTGGGAGACCTCCTTGAGGGCGGAAAGGATGTCCTGTTCGGTCTGGCTGTCGAGGGCCGAGGTCGCCTCGTCGAAGATCAGGATGCTCGGGTCCTTCAAGACCGTGCGGGCGATGGCGACGCGCTGGCGCTCGCCGCCGGAAAGTTTCAGCCCGCGCTCGCCGACGACGGTTTCGTAGCCTTCCGGCAGCGCCATGATGAAGTCGTGGATCTGCGCCACCCGGGCGGCATGCTCGATTTCCGCCGGCGAGGCGCCGGGCCGGCCGTAGGCGATGTTGTAGAAGATGCTGTCGTTAAACAGCACTGTGTCTTGCGGCACCATGCCGATGGCGGCGCGCAGGCTTTCCTGGCTGACGGTGCGGATGTCCTGGCCATCGATGCTGATGGAGCCGCCGGTGACGTCGTAGAACCGGAACAGCAGGCGTGAGATGGTCGACTTGCCGGCGCCGCTGGGGCCGACGATGGCAATGGTCTTGCCCGGCGGCACCGTGAACGAGACGTCCCGTAGGATGGTGCGCTCGTCCTGGTAGCCGAAGGCGACGGCGTCGAACGCGACCTCGGCGCCGGCGACGGCCAGCGCCGGGGCGCCCGGCTTGTCCTCGACCTCCATCTTCTCCTCGATCAGGTCGAACATGGCCTCCATGTCGGCGAGCGAGCGCTTGATTTCGCGGTAGACGAAACCGAGGAAGTTCAACGGCAGGAACAACTGGATCAGGTAGGTGTTGACCAAGACGAAGTCGCCGACCGTCATGGCGCCCGATTTCACCCCGAAGCCGGCCATGACCATCATCAGCGTGACGCCGAGCGAGATGATGACGCCCTGGCCGATGTTGAGCAGTGCCAGCGAGGAGCCGGAACGGATGGCGGCGTCCTCGTAGCGCCGGAGTGAGTGGTCGAAACGCTCGGTCTCGTGGTCCTCGTTGCCGAAATACTTCACCGTCTCGAAATTCAGCAGGCTGTCGACGGCGCGGGTGGTGGCCTGGTTGTCGGTCTCGTTCATGGCGCGGCGGTACTTGAGCCGCCATTCGGTGATCGCCGTGGTCCAGACGATGTAAACGACCAGCGTGGCGAAGGTCACCAGCCCGTAGACGAAGCCGTAAAGCTTCCACAGGATGCCGCAGACCAGGAAGATTTCCAGCAGCGTCGGCAAGATGTTGAAGAGCATGAACCGGAGCAGGAATTCGATGCCCTTGGTGCCGCGCTCGACGGCGCGGGTGATGCCGCCGGTCTGGCGGTCCAGGTGGAAGCGCATGGACAACCGGTGCAGGTGGCGGAAGGTGCGAAGCCCGGCGCGGCGGATGGCACGCTGCGCGACGCGGGTGAAGACGGCGTCGCGCAACTCGCCGAAGCCCTGCGACAGCACCCTGGCCAACCCGTAACCGACCAGCAGCGCGACCGGCACGGCGATAATGGCGTCGGTGGGGCCGCTCAGCGCATCGACGGCGCCCTTGTAGAACAGCGGCACCACCACGTTGGCGCCCTTGGCCGCGACCAAGAAAAGCATGGCAATGACGACGCGGACCCGCAGCCCCGTCTCGCCTTCCGGCCAGAGATAGGGCAGCACGGTGCGGATCGCCTTGATATCGCTGGCGGTGCTGGATCGGTTGGCGGTCTCGGAAAACGAACGCATGTTTCGGTTCCGTAAGGAGGTTGTCAGGAAAGAAGTGGATACGTTCCCCCTATATATGCTGGTTCTCGCGGGAAATCAGGGGCCGAGTGCGGCCAAGGAGCTTTTTTCCAATGAATTCCGGTTACGATTTCAGTGACCTTCGGGTATTGGTCTGCGACGACAGCCGGCAGATCCGCTCGCTCATCAACTCGTTTCTGATGGGATTCGGCGTCAAGGACGTGGCCGAGGCGATCGATGCCGACGACGCCTTCGCCCTGATGGTCGAGTACGACCCGGACCTGATCATCACCGACTGGAACATGCCGCCGACGGACGGGTTGGAGTTCGTCAAGAAGGTGCGCAACAGCGAGGAATCGCCCAATCCCTACGTGCCGATCATCATGCTGACGGGCTACACCGAGCTTCACCGGGTGAAGATGGCGCGCGATTCCGGCATTTCCGCTTTTCTTGCCAAACCCATCAGCGCCCAGGCATTATACAAGCGGTTGGTTTCCGTCGTTGACGACCAACGCCCGTTCGTCCGGAACGACAGGTTTTTCGGCCCCTGCCGGCGCGTCCATCGACGCTCCAGCTATCCCGGCGCGGAACGGCGGAAACAACCGCAGTGACCCGCTAGCAAGAGCAAAGGCGCATGGCCGACGACGCTCAAATCATCCGCCCGAAGCGGCATATCTCCAGGAAGGTTCCGAAGACCGGCGGTCCCAGGCCCGACGAGGCGATTCTGCGCGCGCTCAATGCCGCCGAGGGGCTGATGGATCAGTACCAGGGCTGGGCCGTCGACGACCTGGCGCTGCTCTGGCAGCGGTTCAACGAACTGGCCGGCGAGGAAGACCGCGAGCTGGAAGCGGTGGAAATCCTGGATATGTTCAATATCTCGCATGAAATCCGCGGCCAGGGCGGCACCTTCGGTTTTCCGCTGATCTCGCTGATCGGCGATTCGCTTTGCAAGTTCCTGGAAGACCGCAAGCAGCTCACGGCGGTCGAGTTGGAAGTCATCCGCGTGCACGTGTTGGCCATGAAGGCGGTGTTCCGCCAGGAACTGCGCGGGCCGCAGACGCCGCTCCGGCGCGACCTGGACGAGATGCTGCAGATGCTGCGCACCAAGGTCGACCTGCAGAGCCGCTTCGGCCAGGGCGTGGACGAGGACGACGCGGAAGACGCGTGAGCGACACCGGCTGCCCGCCCGAAATTCAAGCCATCCTGGAAGCGTCAGGCCTCGGCTTCGAAGTCGTCGAGTGCGATCCCGCCGACGCCGAAACCGCCGTCTTCGCCGAGAAGTACGGCTACGCCCTGGAAGATTCCGCCAATTGCCTCCTGGTCAAGACCAAGACCGGTGCCGAAAAATTCGCCGCCTGCGTGGTGCTGGCGACGACGCGCCTCGACGTCAACAAGCGCGTTAAGAAACTCCTGGGCGCGCGCAAGGTATCTTTCGCCGGCGCCGACGAGGCCCGCGCCATGACCGGCATGGAGCTGGGCGGCGTGACGCCCCTGGGCCTGCCGGACGGCCTGCCGCTCTGGATCGATGCGCGGGTGATGGCGCGGCCCCGGGTCGTGCTCGGCGGCGGCAACCGCCATTCCAAGATCGTCGTCGCGCCGGCGATCTTCGACTTCGTCCCGAACGTGGAAGTTTTCGAGGAACTGGCGATCCCGCTCGGCTGAGGCCGGCGGGGAAGGGCGTCAGTCCATGCCCTCGAACAGGCGGATATCGCGATCAGCGCCGCCGTCCAAGGCCTTCAGCGCGTTCTGGTAGCCCTCGCTCTCGTAAGCCGCCACGGCGGCCTCGAAGCTCGGGAATTCGATCAGGATGGTGCGTTCGACGATGCCGTTTTCCTTGGCGATGACATTGGCGGTGGCCGCCAGGTACTTGGCCCCCATGGCCTCCAGCGCCGGTTTGGCCAGCTCGCGATAAGCGTTCGACTTCTCCGGATCGGCGGGGCTCCGGTGCGCGCTCAACATGTAACCTTTTGCCATGGTGTCTTTCCTCCCGAAATGATTTGGCTTATTCCCACTCGATGGTGCCGGGCGGCTTCGAGGTGATGTCGTAGACCACCCGGTTGATGCCGCGCACCTCGTTGATGATGCGGCTCGCGACGCGGCCCAGGAACGCGTGGTCGTAGGGATAGTAGTCGGCGGTCATGCCGTCGGTGGAGGTGACGGCGCGCAGCGCGCAGACATGGTCGTAGGTGCGCGCGTCGCCCATGACGCCGACGGTCTGCACCGGCAAAAGCACGGCGAAGGCCTGCCAGATGGCATCGTAGAGCCCGGCGTTCCGGATCTCGTCGAGGTAGATGGCGTCGGCCTTGCGCAGCGTGTCGAGCTTGTCCCTGGTGATGGCGCCGGGAACGCGGATCGCCAGCCCCGGTCCCGGGAACGGATGGCGGCCGACGAAGGTCTCCGGCAGGCCCAGTTCGCGGCCCAGGGCCCGGACCTCGTCCTTGAACAGCTCGCGCAACGGTTCCACCAGGTCCATGTTCATGCGTTCCGGCAGGCCGCCGACGTTGTGGTGCGACTTGATGGTGACGGAAGGGCCGCCGGTGAAGGAAACGCTTTCGATGACATCGGGATAGAGCGTCCCCTGTGCCAGGAACTTGGCCCCGCCGATGCCCTTGGCTTCGGCCTCGAAGACATCGATGAACAGCTTGCCGATGGTCTTGCGCTTGACCTCCGGGTCGGTGACGCCGTCGAGCGCGCCCAGGAACATTTCCGAGACGTCCTTGTGGATCAGCGGGATGTTGTAGTGGTCGCGGAACAGGCCGACGACCTCTTCGGCCTCGTTCATGCGCATCAGGCCGTGGTCGACGAAGACGCACTGCAACTGGTCGCCGATGGCCTCGTGCAGCAACACCGCGACGACGGACGAATCGACGCCGCCGGAAAGTCCGCAGATCACCTTGCCGTCGCCGACCTGGGCGCGGACCTTGGCGATGGCCTCGTCCTTGAAGGCGGCCATGGTCCAGGCCCCCTCGCAGCCGCAGACCCGGTGGGTGAAGTTCGATAACAGCTTGGCGCCGTCCGGCGTGTGCATGACTTCCGGGTGGAACTGCACTGCATAGAAACGTCTGTCGTCGTTGGCGATGGCGGCATAGGGCGCGCTTTCGGTCACCGCCACGGGGCGGAAACCATCGGGCAGTCGGTCGACCCGGTCGCCGTGGCTCATCCACACCTGGTGCGTCTCGCCGGGGCTCCAGACACCGTCGAACAGCACGCAGCCATCGGTGATATCGAGCATGGCGCGGCCGAATTCCTGGTGGTCGGACGGCGTCACCGCGCCGCCCATCTGCTGCACCATGGTCTGCTCGCCGTAGCAGATGCCGAGCACCGGCAGCCCGAGCGAGCCGTCGAACACCACGTCGGGTGCGCGCGGCGTCTCCATCTCGTGCACGGAGGCCGGGCCGCCCGACAGGATGATGCCCATGGGCGCGAATTCACGGATGCTCTCGGCGCTGACCGCCTGGAACGGATGGATTTCGCAATAGACCCCGGATTCCCGCACGCGGCGCGCGATCAGTTGCGTCACCTGGGAACCGAAATCGACAATGAGAATGCGTTCGGAATGGGTGTCTGTCATGATATTTTGCTTCTAGCGCCTCCGGCGGTTGGAGTCACGCCGCGATCGCGCCAAAGGCTTAACGTGAAAGGACGGAACGCATGGCCGCACCCATCGCCGCGCTCACCATGTACGGCTACGACTGGCTTCGGGCCGACATCCGCACCTTTTGGTCGGCCGTCGCGGCGCGCCTCAAGGATGCCGGCATGAAGGGCGTGCCGGCGCGGCTGACGTGGAAGATGGAGGAGCAAGCGCAGTGGCGGGCCCCCAACCTGTTGCTCGGCCAGACCTGCGGCTATCCCCTGATGAAGGGCCTGACCGGCCCGGTGCGTCTGGTGGCGACACCCACCTATGAAGTGCCGTACTGCGAGGGATCGCGCTATCGCTCGCTGGTGGTGGTGAGGAAGGACGAGGCGGCGACCAGCCTGAACCGGCTGCGCGGGCGCGTGGCCGCGGTCAATTCATTCACCTCGCATTCCGGCATGAATGCGTTTCGCCGGCTGGTGGCGGATTACGTACGCCAGGGCGATGGGCCCAGGGGCCGCGCGCCGGACCGGGCCGGCGGCGTGCGGTTCTTCGGCGATGTCATGGTTTCGGGCTCGCATCTCGAATCGCTTCGTGCCGTGGCGGCGGGGAAGGCGGACGTGGCGGCGATCGACGCGGTCAGCTTTCACATGATCGCCAAGGGCGAACCGGCGCTCGCCGATTCGGTCAAAATCCTGACCGCCACCTTGCCGGCGCCGGCCTTGCCGTTGATTACGGCCGGCGGGCGCGACGATGCCGAAGCGCGCCAGGTGCGACTCGCGGTCATGGACACCCTGGCCGACCGCGATGCCCGCAATGCATTGAGAAACATGGGAATTACCGGATTTCAGGTGCTCGGCCGCGAGGCCTACGGCGAGATTCTGGCGTTCGAGCGCCAGGCCGAGGACATGGGATACCCGGTGCTTGCCTGACGGCTAGCTGACAAGCGCCGTCGTCAACGCCATTCCTTTGCGCTTATCATCTACATATGTTGTTTTTCGTCGCCGCGAATATTTCGATATCGTAACGTTTTTCTCACCTGCAACCGAGGGGACCTGAGATGGGAAAACGAGCCGAGACCATTTGGACGATCTACGAGAACCTGCGCCACGATGTGATGGTGAGCGAACGCTGCTCGGCGCTCTGCAACGAGACGCTGGTGCATTTCGTCAATGCCACCGCGAAACCCGCGAGCGATGAGGCGGGGCGCGAACTGCCGGCGACCCCCGACAGCCTTCGCTATGCCTGCGACGAAGCCCTTTATGACGCCGACCGCGCCATCGAGCGGGCGGTGACCGGCATGTCCTGATTTTAATCTGGAAAGGAGCGATCCCATGGCACGGGACAAGACCGACGCAAAACGGCCCGAAGACGACGAGATGGAAGACGACCTCACCGTCGTCGCATCGCACCTGGACGACAAGACCCATGCCGAGCTGCGCATGCTCTATGCCGAATCGACGGAAACGCTCCGCTTCGTCAAGAACCACCAATGGAAGACCGTCGGTGCGACGCTGCTGACCTATCTGGGGCTGATCTTCGTTGCCGGTTGGACCGACGCCGGACCGGCCATGATCAACAAGCTGATGGCGATCACCATCCTGTTGGCGACGGCGGTGATCTTCACCCTGGTGATCTACCAGTTCTGGTCCCACAACGAGGCCGCCAAGATCGATACCATGAACCCCTACATGTCGGACCTGTTCCGCCGGGTGCGGGCGGTGAAATCTCGACGCGAGGGCAATATCCACCGCTATACGCTGCTCGTCTTCATGGCCATCGTGGTGACGCTTGGCGCCGTCGTCGTGCACCTGGCGCTGGAACGCATCGCCACCTTGCCGCCGGGCGGCTGAATGTTCCGCCGGGGGCTTGCCACCCCGATGGGCCGGTTTTAAGGTCTCCCGCAGCCAGGGAGGGACATTTTCCATGACAGCAGACCACCCGCACGCCGAATGGTCCGGTGTGATGTTCGACTTGTTCCGCGCGGCCGGCGTCAAGCTGTTCACGCATGTGCCCGACGCCGGCAACGATCAACTGATCCAGTTGGCGGAATCCCACAACGAAACCCGAACCGTGCTGCTCACCACCGAGGAGGAGGGCGTCGCCATCTGCGCCGGCGCCGATCTGGTGGGGGAGCGCGCGGTGTTGTGCATGCAATCGAGCGGCCTCGGCAACTGCCCCAACTACCTGTCGCTGGCCAAGGGGGCCAGGTTCCCGCTGTTGATGATGATCTCCATGCGCGGCGACTACGGCGAGGAAAACCCCTGGCAGTATCCCATGGGTGACGCCGTCGAGGCGCTGTTGGAGACCATGAACGTGAAGATGTTCAAGGTCGAGCACCGCGACGAATTGGAAAAGGCGACCCGGGCCGCGCTCGGCGCCACCGGCAACGGCGCGCAGGCGGCGGCCATCGTGCTCAGCCAGAAGTTTCTCGGCGCGAAGGGGTTCTGATCATGGCCAAGGCACCGAATGCGAAGATCGACCGGCGCGAGCTGCTGCCGCACCTGTTCCCGGCGCCGGACGAGTGGCTGTTCGTCTCCGGCCTCGCCGGCGCGTCCCGCGACGCCGCCGCGCTCACCGACGACGGCGCCAATCTCTACACCATGGCCGGCGCCATGGGCGCTGCGGTGCCGATGGGGCTCGGCGTCGCCTTGTCGGCGCCGGAGCGAAAGGTCGCGGTCATCAACGGCGACGGCGAGATGCTGATGGGTATCGGCGCGCTGGTGACGGTGGCGTCGGCGGCGCCCGCCAACCTGACCATCGTCTGCGAGGACAACGCCATGCACGGCGAGACCGGCCGCCAAACCGGCCACACGGCGTCGATGGCCAACCTGGAGATGATCGCCAGGGGAAGCGGAATCGAATCCACCCTGACCATTTCCGAACCCGGCGAGATCGCCCAGGCCGCCGCTTTCATCAATGAGGCGCCGGGCCCCCGCTTCCTGTTGGTCCGCGTGCTGCCGACCGACCCGGCGGCCTACCGCCGCAACATGGACATGGCGGAATGCCGCGTGCGGTTTCGTAACGCCTTCATGGCCGGTGGCTGAGGTTGAGACTGGAATAGAAAAGGGCGGGCGCCTTGTGGCGGCCCGCCCTTTTTATTGTCGTGCTGACGAGGCTTATTCCGCCGCCGGCTTGTTCAGGTAGTCTTCCTTGTAGAGTTCGGAACCCTCTTCCTTGAACTTTTCCGACATCTCTTCCATGCCGTTTTCGGCGTAGTCACGCACCATGTTGGTGATTTCCATGGCGCAGAACTTGGGCCCGCACATGGAGCAGAAATGCGCCGTCTTGTGCGCATCTTTCGGCAGCGTGCGGTCGTGGAAGTCGCGCGCCCGGTCGGGATCGAGGCCCAGGTTGAACTGATCCTCCCAGCGGAACTCGAAGCGTGCACGGGAAAGCGCATCATCGCGGGCCGCGGCGCCCGGATGGCCTTTCGCCAGGTCGGCGGCGTGGGCGGCGATCTTGTAGGTGATCACACCTTCGCGCACGTCCTGCTTGTCGGGCAGGCCGAGATGTTCCTTCGGCGTCACGTAGCAGAGCATGGCGCAGCCGTACCAGCCGATCATCGCCGCCCCGATGCCCGACGTGATGTGGTCGTAGCCAGGCGCGATGTCGGTGACCAGCGGGCCCAAGGTGTAGAAGGGGGCCTCGCCGCAGGTCTCCAACTGCTTTTCCATGTTGACCTTGATCTTGTGCATGGGCACGTGGCCGGGACCCTCGACCATTACCTGGCAGCCCTTCTCCCAGGCGACCTGGGCGAGCTCGCCGGCGGTCTCCAATTCGGCGAACTGCGCCGCGTCGTTGGCGTCGGCGCCGGAACCGGGGCGGAAACCGTCACCGATGGAATGCGCCACGTCATAGGCGGCCATGATCTCGCAGAGCTCTTCCCAATTCTCGTAGAGGAAGCTCTCCTTGTGGTGCGCCAGGCACCACTGCGCCATGATCGAGCCGCCGCGGCTGACGATGCCGGTGACGCGGTTGGCGGTCAGGTGGATGTGACGCAGGCGCACGCCGGCGTGGATGGTCATGTAGTCGACGCCCTGTTCGCACTGCTCGATGATGGTGTCGCGGTAGATTTCCCAGGTCAGGTCCTCGGCGCGCTCGACCTTTTCCAGCGCCTGGTAGATCGGCACCGTGCCGATCGGCACCGGTGAGTTGCGCAGGATCCATTCACGGATGTTGTGGATGTTGCGGCCCGTCGACAGGTCCATCACCGTGTCCGCGCCCCAGCGCGTCGCCCAGACCATCTTCTCCACTTCCTCGGCCACCGACGACGTCACGGCGGAGTTGCCGATGTTGGCGTTGATCTTGACCAGGAAGTTGCGGCCGATGGCCATCGGCTCCGATTCCGGGTGGTTGATGTTGTTGGGGATGATGGCGCGGCCCTTGGCGATCTCCTCCATGACGAACTCGGGCGTCACGTATTCGGGAATTTCAGCGCCGAAGCTTTCGGCATCGGCAATGGCCTTGGCGGCGGCGGCCGGGTCGTGCTCGCGCGCCATGTTCTCGCGGATGGCGACGAATTCCATCTCGGCCGTGATGATGCCCTGCTTGGCGTAGTGGTACTGGCTCACGGGGGTGCCGTCCTTGGAACGCAGCGGCTGGCGCTTGTTCGGGAACTCGGCGACCAGCTTGTCCTCGCCGACGTTGCCGTTGTCTTCCGGCTTCACGCTGCGGCCCTGGTACTCCTCGACGTCGCCGCGCGCCATGATCCAGTCGCGGCGGAGCGGCGCGAGGCCTTTCTCCAGGTCGATGGCGGCGTCGAGGTCGGTGTAGGCGCCCGACGTGTCGTAGACCACCAGCGGCGGTTCGTTGGCCGATTCATGCAGCGAAATTTCGCGCATGGGGACGCGCAGGCCGGCGTGGCGTTCGCCGGCGACGTAAATCTTGCGGCTCGACGGCAAGGCACCGGTGGTGACGCTGGCGGTATCGGGTTTGCGGATGACGTTCATAGAAGGATCTCCCTGACGATATGTTGGCGGAGATCCGGGAAGTGCGTTGGTTCTTGAAACGGGGATGGATGTTCGTCCCCCATGTTCCGATCCCTACGCCGGTTTCACCCGGATCAGGTTCAACGGGTCTTCTTGGGGGCGGCATCGCCGCTTCCTCAGAACTCTCAGCCGCATGATGTGCATGCGGCTCCCCGTGGAACAGTGAAAATGTGGAGGTTTTGCCGCGCCGGGTCAAGGGGCGTGGCGCAATGGGCGTACCATGGGGCACGACCGATCCCGCCCCCGGCGCGGCCCTAGGCACGCGGCGCCGGGTCGACGGTGATAATTCGGATGGCGCCGTTCTACTCGATGGCTTTCAGGGAGCCGGCGGCCTCGCGTCCGTCACGGCCCGGGACCAGCTCGAATTCCACCTTCTGGCCTTCCTGAAGCTGCTGCATGCCAGCTTCCTGGACGGCGGAAATGTGCACGAACGTGTCCTTGCCGCCGTTATCGGGTTCGATGAATCCGTAACCCTTGGTGGCATTGAACCATTTTACGGTACCTGTAGGCATTGTGCTTGCCTCTGTCCTGGTTGTCGATCGAGGAAGTCGTTGGTCGCAAGCACTTATTCTTGGCCTGTTGTGACGTTAGACCGAGCCTCAGAATACAATGACTTGACGCAAATCTTCTCCGGCGTCAAGTCGGTCGAAAGCCTCGTTGATTTCACCCAGTGGAATTTTTCGGGTGATCAACTTGTCCACGGGCAGCAATCCGCGCTGGTAGAGATCGATGTAGCGGGGGATATCGCGGACCGGGACGCAGCTTCCCAGATAACAGCCTTTGATGGTCTTTTCCTCCGCCACCAGATTGACGTGCTGGATCGAGAAACTGGTATCCGGGTGGCTCAGTCCGACGCTGGTCACGGTGCCGCCGCGGCGTGTCACCTTGTAGGCGGTTTCCATGGCCTCCACGGTGCCGGCGGCCTCGAACACGTACATCAGGCCGCCGCCGGTGGCGTCGCGCACGTTGTCGACGCAGTTGGGATCGGCGGCGCTGAACGTATCGGTTGCGCCCAACTGGCGGGCGTGGCCGAGTTTGCGCTCGTCGGTGTCGATGGCGACGACGCGCTCGGCGCCCAGCATCTTGGCGGCGAGCAGCGCATTGAGCCCGACGCCGCCGCAGCCGACGACCGCCGCCGTGGCGCCCATCGGCATCTGCGCGGCGTTGAGGACGGCACCGACGCCGGTGATCACCGCGCAGGAGAACAGCGCCGCCTCGTCCAAGGGCAGGCTCTGGTCGATCTTGATCAGCGAGCACTCGGAGGCGACGGAATACTCCGCGAAGCACGAGACGCCGACCTGGTGGTTGACGTGGGCGCCACCCTTCCAACTCAGGCGCTGGCCGCCGCCCAAGAGCGTGCCTTGCGCGTTGGCTTCGGCGCCCGGCTCGCAGAGCGCCGGGCGGCCCGACATGCAGGGCTCGCAGTGGCCGCAGCTCGGCACGAAGACGAAGGCCACGTGATCGCCGGCCTTCAGGCGCTTGACGCCGGGACCGACCTCCTCGACGACGCCGGCGGCCTCGTGGCCGAGCACCATGGGGATCGGGCGCGGACGCGCGCCGTTGATGATCGAGAGATCGGAGTGACAGACACCGGCGGCGGCCACCCGCACCAGCACCTCGCCCTCGCCGGGCGGGTCCAGCTCCACGTCGGCGATCTCGACGGGGCGCGATTGAGCATAAGGTTTGGGCGTTTCCGTGGCGGTCAGCACCGCCGCGCGCATCTTCATCGGTCATCCTCCCAGACGGTTGTTTTTCTTGGCTTGGGGGAAAGTGTAGCACGGCGGCGGTCACCGGCAAGATGCACCGGCGGCAAGGAAAACGGGCCGGCAATGCCGGCCCGTGATCTCAATCCGCGCGGGAGACGGATCAGCCCTTGTTCAGGCCTTTGCCCTTTTCGGTGCCCTTGCCTTTTTCCTTCTTGCCCGAGCCCTTCATCTCTCCGTCCTTGCGCTTCGAATCCTTGTCCTTCTTGCTCTTTTTGGTCTTGTCGTCGTCATCGTCATCGTCCTTCGAGGTCTTGTCCTTCTTGCCTTTTTTCTCTTTCTTTTCCTTCTTCTCTTTTTTGTCCTTCTTGTCTTTCTTGTCGGCCGCCAGGGCGGTGCCGGCGCTTAGGCCATCGGCATGGAAGCTCACCGGCGCGGCGACGCCGCCAAGCACGAACGCGGCGAACAGGAAGGCGGTCAGAATGTTGCGGATACTCATCAACAAAAACTCCGAATTGGGGGTTGGCAGTTGGCATATACCTTTCGATCATAATACGTAACCGTCTATGACGAAAAGTTTAGTTTTTTCCTTGTTTCGAGGTGGCTTGCCCGTGGGGGGCGTGGCAAGCTCTCCGCCATGAGCGAAACAGCGCAATCGGCGGACGTGTTGGTCATCGGCGGCGGTATCGCCGGCGCGTCGGCGGCTGCCGAACTGGCCGTCGGCGGCGCGCGGGTGATCTTGCTGGAGATGGAACCGCAGCCCGGTTACCACACCACCGGCCGCTCCGCCGCGACCTTCGTCAGCAGTTACGGCAACGATACCATCCGCCTGCTCAACACCCTGAGCCGGCCGTTCTTCGATGCACCGCCCGGCGATTTTTCCGAAGTGCCGCTGCTGGCACCCAGGGGCGCGCTGTTCGTCGCTGACGAGCCGCAGGTGGCGGAGCTTCAGGCCGCCCTCGACGATCCGGCCAACGCGCGGTTGCTGGTCGCGGTCGATACCGCGGCGGCGCTTGAGCTCTCGCCGGCGCTGCGGCCGGAGGCCGCCGCCCTCGGCGCCTGGGAGGCGGATGCCGCCGACATCGACGTGGATGTGCTGTTGCAGGGCTATCTGCGCCAGTTGCGCCATGCCGGCGGACGGGTGGTGACCTCGGCGATGGTCCGAGGCTTGCTGCGCCGGGCCGGCATCTGGGAGGCGGAAACCGACGCGGCCATCTACGCCGCGCCGATCGTGGTCAACGCCGCCGGTGCCTGGGCCGACGAGATCGCGGCCCTGGCCGGCACGGCGTCCATCGGGCTGGTGCCGAAACGGCGCACGGCCCTGACCGTCGACCCCGGCCTCGACATCGCCCGCTGGCCGCTCACCATATCCGCCGACGAGAGCTGGTATATCCGCCCGGAAGGCGGCGATCTGTTGATTTCGCCGGCGGACGAGACGCCGCAGGCGCCCGGCGACGCGCAGCCCGACGAAATGGACATCGCCGTCTGCATCGACCGTATCCAATCCAAGACCACGCTGCGCGTCGAACGCCTGGTCTCCAAGCGAGCCGGGCTCCGCTCATTCGTCTATGACAAGAGCCCCGTCGCCGGGTTCGCCGACGACACGGACGGCTTCTTCTGGCTGGCCGGGCAGGGCGGCTACGGCATCCAGACGGCGCCGGTGATGGCCGCCTATAGCGCCGCCATGATCCGTGACGGCGAGCCGCCGGCCGGGCTGCGAGATGCGGGTCTCACGGCGGCGACACTGTCGCCCGCCCGTCTCCGCGCTGAATAGCTCCGGCGGTTGCAAACGGGCGCCGAGCGCCTATTCTTCACGTCATGAAAATGAAAGCCGCCGTTCTGCGCGAGCCGGGAAGGCCTCGCCCTTACGCCGAGAGCCAACCGCTGACGATCGAGCAACTCGATCTCGACGGTCCGGCGGAGGGTGAAATCCTGGTCGAGATCGCAGCCGCCGGTCTCTGCCATTCCGATCTCTCCACCATCGAAGGCATCCGCCCCAGGCCCTTGCCGGCCGTGCTCGGCCACGAGGCCGCCGGCATCGTGCGCGAAGTCGGGCCGGGCGTCACCGCCCTCAAGCCCGACGATCACGTGGTCATGGTCTTCGTCATGAGCTGCGGCACCTGCCCGGACTGCACCGGCGGGCGGCCCAACCTCTGTGGGTCCTCCATTGCCGCCAAGGCCAAGGGCGAATTGGTGGCCGGCGGGCGGCGCCTGCATTCGGGCGGATCGGACATCAACCACGCTGCCGGTATTTCGTGCTTCGCCGAATATGCCGTCGTCGACCAGCGCTCGGTGGTGAAGGTGCCGGCAGAAGTGCCGCTCCAGGATGCAGCCTTGTTCGGCTGCGCGGTGATCACCGGTGTGGGCGCGGTCCTGAATACCGCGAACGTGCCGGAAGGGGCGTCGATGGCGGTGTTCGGCCTCGGCGGTGTCGGGCTCAACGCGGTGATGGCGGGCGCGCTCGCCGGCGCCGGCCAGGTGATCGCCGTCGACGTGCACGAAGACAAGCTCTCCCTGGCCCGGGAACTGGGCGCCACGCACGCCGTCAATGCCGCCTCGGCGAATGCGGTCGAGGAAATCCGCGACCTCACGGGCGGCGGCGTCATGCACGCCTTCGACATGGCGGGAACGGTGAAGGCGCTGGAAGCGGCCTACGCCAGCCTGCGCACCGGCGGCGTTCTGACCAGCGCCGGCCTGGCGCCGGCCGACGCGCTGTTTCAGCTCAAGCCCTACGAGATGGTCTCCCGGGAGCTCCGCGTGCAGGGCAGCTACATGGGCTCATGCTCGCCCGCCCAGGACATGCCCAAGTACCTGGAATTCTATCGCCAGGGACGGTTGCCGGTGGACCGGCTGTTGTCGGGGACGCTGGGCTTGGACGGCATCAACCTCGGCTTCGATAAGCTGTCCGACGGCGAAGTGGTCCGCCAGATTCTCAAGCCCTAGTGGGTTTCGAGTTGGCCATCCTTCGACACGGCGCTTCGCGCCTGCTCAGGACGAGGGTGGAGAAACCGAAAAGCCTCACCCTGAGCGGCGCGCGCCAGCGCGCCCGTCGAAGGGCGTCAGCGGAGCGTGAAGTGACCTATTCGGCGGCCTCGGCGGTGCCTTTGATCGCGACGTAGTCGTCGTTCTCGAAACCCAAGCCGTCGTCGAGGATGCGCTTACGCATATCCAGTCCATTGCCGCCGTGCGCGGTCATCTGTTCGGGCGGTGTCGGGTTCGTCACCTCGGGCCAGTGGCCGGGTTGCGGATCGGCGCCTTCGGCGGCGATGGCCATGGGTTCGTCATCCTGGATGGCCGGCGGCTTGGTGACGGTCATGATGTCCCAGGAGAGTTCCAGTGGGATGTTGTTGGGGTCGAAGAAATAGATCGACCAAATCGTGCCGTGATCGACGGCGCCGGTGACCTCGAGGCCGGCCGCTTCCAGCTTGTCCTTGAAGCCGAAGAGCGCTTCGCGCGTCTCCACAGTGAGGGAGAGATGATCGAAGCCGAGCGGCTTCTCGGTGGGGGAGCCGTGGAACTTGCGTTCCATGACGCTGGCGCCCTCGTACTCGAAGAAGGCGACCTGGGTGTTGCCGCAGCGGAAGAAATAGTGCCGGTAGCCGTCGTGGCCGATGCCGGCGTGCAACTCCATGCCCAAAAGGTCGCGATAGAAGCGTACCGTTTTGGTCATGTCGTCGGTGATGAAGGCCAAATGGTTGATGCCGGTGATTTGCATGTGAACCTGCCTTTGCTTGTCCGTGGTTTCCTGTCCTACCCCAATATAGGCATTCAGAAGTTGATGGTCATCCCGGCGTCGATCACCAGCACGTGACCATTGACATAAGACGCCGCGCCGGAGGCCAGGAACACCGCCGCGCCGGCGATCTCGTCGGGCCGGCCCCAGCGTTTGAAGGGAATGCGCGCCTCGACGAATTTCCGGACCTCCGCGTCCTCGACCCAGCGCGCGTTGGCCTCGGTGGCGAAATAGCCGGGCGCGATGGCGTTGCAGCGGATCCCGTCGGGCGCCAGTTCCACGGCGAGCGCGCGGGTCAGGGCCTCGAGCCCACCCTTGGCGGCGGTGTAGGCGGCGTCGCCCGGCCGGGCGCGCGGCCCGGCGATGGAGGTGATGTTGACGATGGAACCGGCGCTTCCCGCCCGGCGCAGCCGGAGCGCCACGCTCCGCGTCAGGTCGTAGGCAGATGCGAGATTGCCCTCCAGCACGCGGCGAAAGGCGTCGGGCGGGCAGTCCTCGATGGCGTGGCGATGGCGGATACCGACGTTGTTGACCAAGATATCCGGCACGTCCGGCTGCGTGTCCAGCCAGGCTTCGGCGCCGGCGCTGTCGAAAACATCGAACGCGGCGGGTGCGGCGGCGAGGCCGGCATCGGCAAGCTCCCGGCAGCGGAGCGCCAGCGTCTCGGCGTCTCGTCCGTTGACGAAGACCTGCGCACCGGCCTCGGCCATGGCCTGGGCGATCTCCCAGCCGAGCCCGCGCGCCGCGCCGGTGACCAGCGCACGGCGGCCGGCGAGGCTGAAACGGTCCCGATGGCCTGTCATACCTTGGGCCTGGCGGCGGCCATGTCGTAGTCGCGGAAGACTTCGGCGACGCGAATGCGGTAATCCTTGAAGATACCGGCGCGGCCTTGCGTCTGCGCGTCGCGGTGGCCGGCGACGGCGTACCAGGCCTCCACCGCGTCGCGGTCACGCCAGAACGACAGGGACAGGTATTTGCCCTCTTCGGTCAGGCTCTGGAAGCGCTCGACGGAAATGAAACCGTCGATCCCCTCCAATTCCTCTCTCAGGCCGGCGGCCAGGTCGAAATACTGCTGGGCCCGGTCGGGGTCGGGAAGGACCTCGAAAATGACGGCAATCATATGTACGTCTCCGCTACAGGGTTGACCCGGTCGGGCCGGCGTGGTTTGCCTGATTTAACCATCAACCGCGGACGACACAAAGAACATGACCGAAAAAATCGTTTTCCTGGATTCCGACTCGCTGCCGCCGCATATCCCCGTGCCGCGTCCGGGCTTCGACCACGAATGGGTGCAATACCCCGCAACGCCGCCGGACCAGGTCACGGAACGCCTCGCCGGCGCCACCTTGGCCATTGTCAACAAGGCGCGGGTCACGGCCGAGGTGCTGGATGCCTGCCCGGACCTGAGGATGATCTCGGTCGCCGCCACCGGCACCGATATCGTCGACGTGGCCGCCTGCCGCGAACGCGGCATCGTCGTCTCCAACGTGCAGGGCTATGCGGTCGATACGGTGCCGGAGCACGCCTTTACCCTGATCCTGGCGCTCAGGCGCGCACTCCTGGGTTTCGCGGCGGACGTGGCCGACGGTGCCTGGTCGCGGGCCAACCAATTCTGCCTGTTCACGCACGGCATTTCGGACCTGAAGGGCAGCCGACTCGGCATCATCGGCAACGGCGAACTGGGCCGCGCCACGGCGGCCATCGGCGCCAACGGCTTCGGCATGGAGGTGGTCTACATGGAGCACGCCACCGTCACCGACACCCAGCGTGCCGCCATGAACTTCGTCGGCTTCGACGAGATATCGGAAACGGCCGACGTGATCTCCATCCATTGCCCGCTGACGCCGAAGACGGAAAACCTGTTCGACATGAGCGCCTTCAAGCGAATGAAGAAAACCGCGATTCTGATCAACACCGCACGCGGTGCCATCGTCTCGGAACCCGATTTGGTGACGGCGATCGAAACGGGTGAAATCGGCGGTGCCGGCATCGACGTCCTGGCCAAGGAACCGCCGGCGGAGGGGCACCCCTATTATGCGCTGCTGGGACGGCCGAACTTCATCCTGACCCCGCATATCGCTTGGGCCAGCGATCAGGCGATGAGCACGGTCGCGGCCACCACCATCGAAAACATCGAGAATTTCGTCGCCGGCCAGCCGACCAACGTGGTGAGCTAGACGCTTCTGATGAAGTCGCGGATGCGCGGCGCGATGTGGGCGCGCCAGCGGCTGCCGTTGAAGACGCCGTAGTGGCCGACGTCCGGTTCGATGTAGTGAACCTTGTCCGCCGGCTTCAGGCCCGAACAGAGTTCGTGTGCGGCGATGGTCTGGCCGGGCGGGCAGATATCGTCCTTGCCGCCCTCGACGGTCATCAGCCGGGTTTTCTTGATCAGCGCCGGATCGACCTTGATGCCCTTGTGCATCATCTTGCCGCGCGGCAGTTCGTGGTTCTGGAACACGCGCTCGACGGTTTCCAGGAAGAACGCCGCCGGCAGATCCATGACCGCCAGGTATTCGTCGTAGAAGGTGCGGTGCTGGTCGGCGGAATCGCCGTCGCCGACGATCAGGTGCTCGAAATACTTGAGCTGCGCCTCCACGTGGCGGTCCAGGTTCATGTACATGAAGCCGGAAAGCTGTAGGAAACCGGGATAGACGCGTCGCAGCGCCCCCGGGTGCGGCATCGGCACGCGGGAAATGACGTTGCGCTCCAGCCAGGCGATATCGTGACGCATGACCAGTTCGTTGGACTCCGTCGGGTCGATGCGGCTGTCGATGGGGCCGCCCATGAGGGTCATGGATTTCGGCTGCATGGGATCGTCCAGCGCCGCCATGTGAGCGATGCCGGCCAACACCGGCACGGCCGGCTGGCAGACGGCAATGACATGCAGATCGGGGCCCAGGAAGCGCATGAAGTCGATGCAGGTGTCGATGTAGTCGTCGAGCCCGAACTCGCCCAGCGCCGCCGGCACCATGCGCGCGTCGGCCCAGTCGGTAACGTAGACGTCGTGGTCCTGCACCAGTGTGGCCACGGTGCCGCGCAGCAGCGTCGGATAATGCCCGGACATGGGCGCCACCAGTAAAACCTTGGGAAGCTTTTTCCGGCTGCCGGTGTTGAAATGGGTGAGGTTGCAGAAGGTCGTGCAGAGCTTCACCTCGGGCTCGGCGCCTTCGACGCCCCAATCGGGACGGCCGTAGCGCCGTGTGGCGCCGTCGAACCAACGCAGCGCGGCATCGGTATAGCGGCCGGCCGGCGTGTCGATCCACGGATTCAGGCCGGCGTCGGTGAAGACTTTTTGGGCTTCGCACAGCGCCTTCATCGGGGCCAGGGCGGCATGCGTGAGTTCGTAGGCGTGATAGAGCATGCATCAGGTATAGCAGTTGGGTGCCGGAGGGAAAGTCTATTGTGCAGTGCACAAGCCAAGGATGTTCCTCTTGACCGTGATGCGCGGGCGGCTAGGCTCTCGGAATAACCCCGCCACCCCCACGCAATCGGGAGACAGCACATGGTTTTCGGCCTTTTCGGCAAGAGCGACGCGAAAATCCAGGAACTCATCGACAACAAGCAATTCGATGAACTGCCCATCGAGGTCATCGACGAGTTGGGCAAGGACCTGATCGTCACCACCGAAACGACGCTTTCGGGCTACGAAATTGAGGAGCGCATCGAGATCATTACCGCCGAATGCGTGTTCGGCATGAACATCTTCCGCGACATGTTCGCCGGCATCCGCGACATCTTCGGCGGCCGCTCGTCGGCGTCGCAGAAGGTGCTGCGCGACGCGCGCCGGACCTCGATGACGGAACTCCGCAGAGAAGCCTTGATTGCCGGCGCCAACGCCGTGATCGCGGTGGATCTGGACTATTCCGAGATCTCCGGCGACGGCAAGAGCATGCTTTTGGTGGTTGCCAGCGGCACCGCCTGCCGGGTGCGTAAACTGTGAGCACGGCCATGGCAGCCGATGGGGCCGCTGCCGAAACCGCGGCGCAGGTCGAGGCGCAACTGGCGCAGCAGGTGGAGACCGTCTCCAAATGGGTCGACACGGTGATCGAGTTCGGCGTCACCTACGGATTCCAGATTTTCGGTGCCCTGGTCTTCCTGTTCATCGGGCTCAAGCTCGCGGGCTGGGCCGGCAAGCGGGTCTCGGGCCTGCTCGAGATCAAGCATATCGACCAGACCCTGGCGCGTTTCATCGGCAACGTGGTGAAGATCATCGGCGTGGTGTTCCTGGTGATTATCACGCTCGGCAACTTCGGCATTTCCATCGCGCCCCTGATCGCGCTCGCCGGCGCCTCGGCCTTCGGCGCCACCATGGCGATCCAGGGGCCGCTTTCCAACTATGGTGCCGGGCTGTCGATCATCCTGGCCCGGCCGTTCGCGGTCGGCGACACCATCACCGTCAATCGCACCACGTCGGGCGTGGTCGAGGACGTCTCGCTCGGCCATACGCTGCTCGTGGGCGAGGATGGCGAGCGCATCACCATTCCCAACAAGGAGATCGTCGGCCGGGTGATCGTCAATTCCGACGAGCGCCGCGTCGTGCAGACCCGCATTTCCGTCGGCGAGGGCCAGGACATCGAAACGGCGCTGGCGGCCGTGCGCGAGGCGCTGGGCGGGCTCGAGGATCTGGCCGGCGGCCCGGCGCCGCAGGTGGGAATCCACGATTTCACCTACGGCGGTATCGTCATCGGGGTGCGATTCTGGGTGCCGAGCGCGCGCTATTTCCAGGTCCGTTACGCGGTCAACGGCGCCATCCATGCGGCGCTCGTCAAGGCCGGCATCGCCATGCTGCCGGCCGGCGCGCTGGCGGTGACGGCGGCCTCGCTGTCGGCCGACGAGGATGAAGAGGACGCCGGCGGCGCCATCACCTGATTATTGGCGTCCCGGGTGCAGCGCCTGGATCAACTGCTCCGTCGGGATGCCGAGACGCCTGGCCGCGCTGTCGAAATCGGGCGGTGGCGGACCGAGCGCCTGATGCAGTTCCTGCACGGAAATCCCCAAGCGCTGAGCCGCCGCGTTCAAATCCGGCGGGCCGCCCATGCGGCCGCCCATGCGTCCCCCTTGTGGGCCGCCGAAGCCGCCGCCCTGGCGCATGCCGCCCTGTTGGCCGAAGCCCGGACGTCCGAAACCACCGCCCATGCCGCCTGGCGGCGGTCCCATGTTGGTCGGGGCGCCGATGTTGGCGGGCCGAGAGCCGCCGCCCGGCGGGCCCATTTCATGCGGCAGGCCGCTGCCGGCGCCAGGGCCGCCGCCGCCGGGGGCGTTGCCGGGGCCGCGCATGGTGAAGCTGCCGTCGGGCCGGCCGACCCAGCAGCGCGGGATGAATGGGAAGCTGGCGGTGATGACGTAATGGTAGGTGCCGCCTGGGTATTCCGGCGTGACGCCCTCGCGCCCGTTGCAGGCATCGAGGTCGCCCAGTCCGGCTGCGAACTCGTAGTCCTGCACGAAGGTGCCGTCGTAGCTGCCACCGGGACCGGACGGGCGGTTGCCCGACTTGATCCGATAGCTGGCACGCAACTGCACCACCGGGCTCGCCGCATCGGCGGGAGCGCGATAGCCATAGGGTCCGTAGATGGGAAAGCCGTCGGCGGCATAACCGAGCAGCGCCGGCTTGTCGCGGTAGGGAAATTGTTCGATCAGTCCGGTGGGCAGCGCGTGGTAATGATAGGCACCGCTCGGCTGCACGTGGGCATTGTGCTGGTCCAATCCCAGGTCCATGGCGCCGGACATGGCCTCCAGGTTCCAACCCGAATTGCGGTCACGGTTCCAGTATTCCGCCGTCAGCGGATCGAAGGGCACGCCATTGAGCGCAATACCGAAGTTCTGGTGGCCGAGTGGCGTGATGCGACCGGTTTTCGCCGGGTGCAGCGGCACGCGGAAATCGTAGTTCTGCTCCTTGATGGAATGCGGATTGCCGCTGTTGGGAAAGCGGCCCGGCTGGTGGTCAGGCAAGCCGTCGGCACGGACGAAGCGGTAGCCCGCGCTGGTATCGATGGAAATGCGCGCCGCCGCCTCGGCCGGGTTGAGCAGGAAGGACCAGGGATTAAAGGCTTCCGCCTTCTTCGCCCTGGGCACCGAACCGGCCGTCGGCTTGACGCCGTGCGCCAGGGCCGTGCCGCTGACGGTGGCGGCGAGCGCGGCGGAGAACACGGCGGCACCCGCGGCAACGATGCTGATCTTCCGGCCCATGGCACTTCCCCTCAGTCGTTGTCCATCGCGTCATAGTGTCCGAGATGTCGGAGGAAGGTTGCAACGAATTTCTCCGGCGCCTCGTACATCACCCAATGGCCGGCACCGGGAATGATGTCGAACAGGCAATCGGGCTGCCATTGGCGGAACAGCTCGCGCCGTTCCTCGATGTCTTGCAGGCCGCCGCCGGTGATGTCGAGATCGCCCCAGATGCCGCCGATGCGGGCCCGGATGCGGGGCAGGGCCTCGATCAGCGCGGCGCTGACGGAGATGCGCCGACTGCGCAGGCGGCCGCGTTCGATGTTGGTGCGATGGATGTGCACGGCCAACGGGTCGATGGAGGCCTCGTGCGCCAGCATCAGGAGCTTCAGGTTGTTGCGATGCACGGCGTCGATCTCGCCATCCGCCAAGCGCGGGTCCGGCACCTGGATGCCCTGCACGATATAGTGCAGCGGCCCGAAGCCGGCGGCGCCGACGGCGGTGTAGCTGCGGCAGCGCTCGGCGAAGTGCGCCGCGGTATGGGCGCTGGCGACGCCGCCGAAGGAAAACCCGGCGATATCGAAGGGCGCTTCCGTCCCCAGCAGGTCGTCGATACCGGCGGCGATCACCGGCACCAGCGGGTCGATGGTAGTGGGACGGCCGATGGCGGCGGAATCGCCCATGCCCGGTATGTCGCCGGCGAGCACCGTGGTCCTGGCCGCCAGCGCGGGGATCGCCTTGATCCAGTGCGTCCAGGAGCCCCAGCCGCCGTGAAAAAGCACCACGGGCGGCTTGCCGGCCGAACGGTTGTCCGGGCCGGCCCAGCGGTGCCAGACCATGGTCCCGTCGCCGCAGGGTGTTTCGAGCCGCTCGCCCTTGGCGGCCACGGCGGCGACCACCGATTGCGGGTCGGCGCTCCAGTCGATGTCGAAGGCGAGGGGGATGGGCGAAGTCATGACGGCGGCCATTTTCGGTGCCGCGGCCGAAATTGCAACGCGAAAGCGCCGCCAAGATGCCGGCGCAGGCGCCGGCGCGGGCCGGAAATGAGAGGCCCGCGTGCCGAAGGCGGGACGCGGGCCTTTCTGGAATTCGTCAGTCGGTCGGGTGCGGACCGTTCAGCGGATGGTCTGCACTGCTGGGCTCGATCGCATTCATGGTCGTTTCTCCTTCCGTGCTTGGCCATTCTGGCCCATCGCCACATTGGGCCGAGAGCGCAAGCACGTCAGTGACGGCGATCACAACAGGGTATGAGGGAAAATCTTGCCAACAGGTAAACGGGGAAGGGGCGGTGTAATTGAAAACGGCGCCAGCCGCTGAAGACACCCGGGTCCGAATTTAAGATCGGAAACTGTCGGGATCGCCAGTGGCCGGCGCCGCATGTCACAAACCGGGAAGGCTAGGCCGCGAAGCTGCCCTCGCGCCAAGCGGCGGTGCTTTTGCAGTTGGTGCAAACGCGTTCGCCGATATGGCTGGACGTGAATGCCTTGCCGCACATGAGGCAACTACGCTCCTTGCGGATCGGCGGTTGGTCCGGTTCCGGTTTCTTATTGTTACTTCTGGACGACATTCATTCCCTCCCGGATGTCAATTCCATATTGATCTCATGACATTAGCGAAAAACCTTCTTCTGCGGCGCCGGGTTTTATCCGAACTGCCGCACCCCCGTTTTCGAAATGTCATCGTGTACGGCTTGTATCCTACAGCAAAGGTTGAAATTTTGCAAGGACTTAGCTAGTTTTGCATGGTGAAACGGATGATTCCAAAACCGAGCAAAAAAATCCATCCGTTCCCGTAGAAGCTGGTGTCAGCCGCAGGCCCGGCCCGGTGGGCGGCGGTGCGCCACCGATGGTTTCCGACCAGACGCGGTCGATGGGCAACGCCTGGAAGTGGGGAAAATGCTCCAGGAACCAGGCCATTTGCCGCTCGTTTTCCGTCGGCAGCAGCGAGCAGGTGGCGTAGACCAACCGCCCGCCCGGACGCACCATGGCCTGGGCGTCGGTGAGGATGCGGCGCTGGCGTTCCACCAGATCATCCAGGTCGGTGGGCGTGAAGCGCCATTTGGCGTTGGGGTCGCGCCGCCAGGTGCCGGTGCCGGTGCAGGGCGCATCGACCAGCACGCGGTCGGCCCGTCCGGCCTGCTCCGCCACCCAATTGTCGTCCTGGGCGGAAATGACGCGGCATTTCACCTGGTGCGCGCCGGCGCGTTTCAGGCGCGGCCGCAGCCGGTCGAGGCGCGTCCGCGAGATATCGCAGGCGATCAGCTTGCCGGCAACCCGGCCGTCGCGGCCCATGGCGGCGGCCAGCGCCAGGGTCTTGCCGCCGACGCCGGCACAGTAATCCACCACCGTCATGCCGGGCCGCGCATCGGTCAGCAGCGCCAACAGTTGCGAGCCCTCGTCCTGGATTTCCACCAGGCCCTGCTTGAAGGCTTCCGTGCCGCCGAGCCGGGGCCGGCCCTCGACCCTGAGACCCAGGGGCGAGAACGGCGTCTCGGCGGTGTCGACGAAGGCCCGTGCGAGTGCGAGCTTGGCCTCTTCGCGGGTCGTCCGGAGCGTATTGGCGCGCAGATCCACCGGCGCCGTCTCGTTCAGGGCGGCCAGTTCCTCCGTCAGGCGCCCGCCCCACAGACTGGTGAAAGCATCGGTCATCCAGGCGGGGAATTCGTAGGCGACGTCGGGCGGCATTTCCGCGTGGTTGAGCGGCCGGCCGTAGAGCGCCTCGGCGAGGTTCGCCTCGCCGGTGCTCAGCGCCGCCGGGCAATGGCGGCCGCCCGAGAACAGCCCCGCGACCTCGTCCGGAGACGTGCGGTCCTCGAGTGTGAGCGCGGCGATCAACAGCGCGCGCGGGTCGGGCGCCGCGCCCTCGTGGCCGAGGTCGATGCCGGTGCGTTCCACCCACCACGAAAGCCGGGCCCGGCGGCGCAGCACGCCATAGATGCGTTCCTGGATGGCGCGCCGGTCGGACGAACCCGCGTAGCGGCGCTGACGGAAATAATCGTCCATCAGTACGTCGGGCGGCGTGGTGCCGCCCCAGACCGCGCCCAACAGTTCCGCAGCCGCCTGTAGCCGTGCTCCCGGTGTCATGAAAAACTCCCTGAAATCATGCCGGCAACGTAGCACCAAGCCGCGGCCAGGCCACGGTCAATTTCCCGTGTTGGTGCCAGGGCGCGATTCCCCTGCGCTCGCCGCTTGCGCTATGATCGAAACCGGTTGGGAGGGGTTATATCCATGTATCGACATCTTCTGTTGGCGCGCTTCGGGCTGACCAACCTGGTCGCCGCCGGGTTGCTGGGGGCGGCCTACCTGCAAGGCTGGTTGAAACCGGTCCTGGAAGCCGATTTGGTGGAGTTGAGCGCCGTCATCGCCGCGTTGTTTCTCTACGGTTTCGTCCGCTGCGCCGTCGCGCTCGTGCGGATCAACGCCGAACTCAACGATGTCGATGCCGGCGTTCCGGCGCTGGGCTCGCACGCCCGGCGCTACCTGGACGCCGTCGACGGCGCCGGCAGGGCGGACGAGGTCGCCGCCGGTGTGCTGCGGCTGCGTCTCACCAACCGCATCTCGGTCGTGCGCCAGATCGCCAACTCATTGGTATTCTTAGGTCTCATCGGCACGGTGATCGGTTTCATCATCGCGCTGTCCGGCGTCAATCCGGAGGCCGCCAGCGACGCCGAGCGCATCGGCGCCATCATCACCAACCTGATATCGGGCATGTCGGTGGCGCTGAATACCACGCTGGTCGGCGCCGTGCTCTACGTCTGGCTGATCGTCAACCACCGGCTTTTGGCCACCGGCACGGTGTCTTTGCTCACCGGAACGTTGGAACTGGGCCAGCGCAGGGGCGGCGGCCATGGACGAGCTTGATTATCTCGACGACGACAGCACCGGCACCGTCTTTCGCGACGTGATCTTGCTGGCGCTGATCGGCTTCGTCGCCATGGTCATCATGCTGTTGCCGCACATCAGCCCGAAGCAGAAGGAGGCCGAGGACACCAAGGCACCCGGCAACGTGATCGTGGAAATGCACTGGCCGAGCGACATGCCCTACGACGTGGATCTCTGGGTCAAGGCGCCGAAGGAGGGGCCGGTGGGATTCTGGAATCAGGGCGGGCGTGTTTTCAACCTTTTGCGCGACGACTTGGGCGCGGAGGGCGATGCCACCGACGAGAACTACGAGGTCTCTTACTCGCGCGGCATTCCACCCGGCGAATACGTCGCCAACGTGCATATGTACGGCCACCTGAAGCCGGGCGTGCGAATCCCGGTGAAGGTGGTGGTCAGCGTCAAGCAGCCGAACATCGATACCCGCCAGCTCCTGCAAACCACCGTGATCCTGGAGCGCTCCAACCAGGAGTTGACGGCCTTCCGCTTTCGCCTCGACGCCGACGCCGACGTTGTCGAGGGCAGCGTTTCGACCCTCAGCTACCCGCTGATTACCGGGCTCCTCTAGGAGAGTGACATGGATACACTGATCTACGTTTTCATCGCCGCCACCGGCGTCATCGCGGCGCTTGCCAGCCTGGCGATCTGGGCGCCGAGGAAATCGGCCGTCAGGCTATCGGCGGTGCTGGTGGCGGCGCTGGCGATCCCGGTTTTCTACGTGCAGTTCGTCGAGTTCCTGTCCAAGCCGAAGCCGAAGACCTTCGAGTGGTTCGAGCGCGACGTGGAGGAAGCGGAAATCCTCGGTGTCAGCCTGAGCGAGGGCGAGGCCATCTACATGTGGCTGCTGTTCGCCGGCACCACCGAACCCCGCTACTACGCTTTTCCCTGGAACCTGAAGCAGGCCGAACAGCTCGAGCAGGACATGGCCAACGCCATCATCAGCAATTCACGCATCAAATTGAAAAACCCGTTCGAACGCCGTCCCGACGGGGACCCGTTCGGGGAGTTGAATATCGAAATCGTGCCGCCGGCGCGGATGCCGATGAAGCCGCCGCGCATCCCGCCGCGTATCTTCAACCCGCGCGGCCACGACGTGTGAGGGACAGGCGCCTGTCGGGCACTTGGTTCGCGGCGATCAAAGATTGGGGAGAAACGCCATGCTCGGCTGCGGGGCCGTCGTCGGGATCATCACGCTGACCGTCGTTCCGGTACCGACCTCGCTTTCGATGGACAGTTGACCGTCGTGCAACTCGACCAGGGACTTGGTAATCGCCAGGCCGAGGCCCCATCCGTCGACGGGCTTGTGTGGATCTTGCTCGAGCCGAAAGAAAGGCTTGGTGAGATCGACCAACCGGTCGGCTGGAATGCCGCTTCCCGTATCGGTCACGCGGATCAGGGCTTGCTGTTTGGCGTCGCTCACGGAAACCAGAATATTGCCTCCTTTCGGCGTGTGCTTGATTGCGTTGGTCAGGAGGTTGAGCAGGACCTGCCGGATTGCACGCCGGTCCGCGAAAACGGTCGGTGGCGCGTCGCTGAACCGGGCCGATACGGTGACGCCCTTTCGCTCTGCCTCGCCGGCGATGAAATGCAGGCTGTCGGCGACGATCTCCTGCGACGGCAGCATCTCGCGCGTCAATGAGGCTTTTCCCGCTTCGATGGTCGAGATGTCGAGCAGGTCATTGACCAGTGAAAGCAGGTGCTCTCCGCTGTCGTGGATGTCCTTTGCGTATTCGGCGTATTTTTTCTCTCCGATCGGACCGAGGTGCTGACGACTGATAATTTCGGCGAAACCAAGGATTGCGTTCAGTGGCGTGCGCAGTTCATGGCTCATTGCGGCAAGGAATTGGGATTTGGCCTGATTGGCTTGTTCCGCTTCGGTCAAAGCCCGTTGCCGTTCTTCCTCCACCCGTTTGCGTTCAGTGATATCGAGCAGCAATACGGTGAAAAGTTTTTCTCCATTTACCTCGAGTTTCGATACGGAAGCCGAGGCCGGAAATTCCGAGCCGTCTTTTCTCACTCCGAGAATAGTGTTCCGTTCATCCATCATTCGGTAGGTGTTTCCGGACCGTTCGAATTGAGCAATGTGTTCGCGATGGCTGTCGTGTAGACGTGCCGGAATCAAGACGTTCATCGACTCCCCCAGCACTTCGTCGGCCCGATAGCCGAATATCCGCTCCGCGCCCTTGTTGAACAACTGAATGTTCGAATCTACCCCAACCGTGATCACTGCTTCCGGCGCAATGGCGAATATTTCCTTCAGCCGCGCCTGGGAGTCGCGGAGAGCCTGTTCCGAGCGCTTTCGTTCGGTAATGTCGCGGGAAATGCTGATCATCATGTCCTCGCTGCTCATCCGCAGTAGGCTGAGCGAGACCTCGACCGGAATCGCTTCACCGGTCTTGGTCATGTGGACAGTTTCGAATACGTAAGGCCCGACGGTTTTCAACCGAACCAGCGCGCGTTCGAAATCCTCCAAACTCGCGGCGTGATCGAAATCATTGATGTGAAGTTCGCGAAGTTCTTCCGGCGTGTAACCCAGGAGTTTGCTGGTGGTATCGTTTGCGTAGACGATTTTGCCGTTGTCTCCGAAAACGATGGCGGCGTCGCCGGTGTGATTCAGGGCGAACAAGGCCTTTTCCAGTTCGCCTTCGATGCGTTTGCGTTCCGAGATGTCTTGCAGCGTGCCGATCGATCGGATTGCCCTGCCGCTGTCATCCAACAGTGGTTCGCCCATCTGGCGGACTTGACGCACCGTTCCGTCGCGCCGGACGACGCGGAACTCGATGTCCAGTGGTTCTACATCGTGCGGCTGCGTACGTAGATCGGTGTGGTATTGCCGGGTAATACGGGTGAAACGGTCCCGATCTTCCGGGTGAACGAACTCCAAGGGGGCTTTCGCGTCGGTGAACAGTGTCAGGCATTCGTCGACCGATATCCCAAGAATGTCGGCGAACTCCTCGGAACACGAGACCATCGCGTTTTTCGTTTCGTCCCATACCCAATGCCCCAGGAATGCGATTTTTGCCGCTTGCCGGTGGCGAGTGGCGGAATCGCGTAACTGTTCCGTCCTTCTGCGGACGGTTCGTCGAAGTACGACGATGAACACGATCGAGCCGCCGGCAACGATACTGATGATCGCGATGGCGATGTGGGTGAGTTCGCGGAGGAACTCCCGTCGTTCGCTACGCAAGAGTTCGGGATCGAAAACAAATCTGTTGACGTCGAGGTTGCCGGACACCAAGCCCGCGTGCTTAAGCGCGCTGTGCATATTCAGCCAGCGTCTTGGGTTGTCGTGCCCGACTTCGACGATCGGGAAAAGCGATAGATTGAGGACTTCGTGACTCTGAAAAAGGTTGAATTCCAGTGGGTTCTCAACCGGAAAGGTCCGCTTCAGGTCCTTGGCAATCCGTTCCGCGATCTCCGCCGGGTGACTGAGGGCATAACGCCATCCCTTGATGCTCGCGGCGACGAACCGTTCGACGAGGTCCGGGTCGCCTTCGATCAATCGTTCGGTGGTAAACAGGGTATCGCCGTAAAAATCGACGCCGTAAGTATTCGGGCGCATGACGCGAAGCGCCATATTGTTGTTTTTTGCGCGCCAGAGGGCTGTTAGCGTGAAACCGGTATAGGCGTCGATATGGCCGTGTTTCAGGAGATCGAAACTCCGCCCTTGCCAACCTTCCAACGATACCGGTGGCACTCGCATAGGATCGATCCCCTCGGTGCGCAGCATCGCCTGAAACTCGGCGTCCGTGGTCTCCCCAATGATGCGCTGGACCTTGAGGCGGGTCAGATCGGCAGGCGTGGACAGCTTCGTATCCTCGCGCGCAAAAACGGCGATCGGGCTCTGTTGGAAGATGACGGCAGTGACCGCAAGCCTGGCGCCCTTGTCGTGGGCGATGAGGATGTCGGCGGAACCGATGCCGAAATCGGCGCGTCCCGAAACCACCTCGTCGATGGCGGAAAGTGTCTTTCCCGTCGGCGCGACGGCCGAGCGGATATCGACATTCAATCCGGCTTCGCGGTAGAAGCCAAGCCAATTGGCCGCATAGTAGCCGGCGAATTGGAACTGGTGATCCCATCGAAGCTGCAGGGAAACATTGTCCAATGCTTTTGCCGACGGCGTCACCGCAGCAAAAAAATCCCGGCGAAGACAGGTATAAACCGGCCGCTCAAGAAGTTCACGACGCCACAATTCGCAAATCGTTGCTCCTCATATCGATATTGTATGTGTCGACGATTGAAGTCAGCTAGAATCGGCTTACAATAAGCAATTAAAAGTAGAATAAAGGACGTCGCTCCTAGCCATGATTTGACGTCAAGCAGTGAAAGGGCGTAACCGGTCGTTGGTTGCCGGGCTTACGATCGCCCGTCCAACGCGCCACCGTCGGCAATGAGCGCGTCGATTTCATCCGCCGAGAGGCCGTGTTCGGCCAGCACGTCGCGGGTATCCCAACCCAAGGGCTGTGCGGGGTGGCCGGCGGGCAGTTTCTCGCCCTCGACCAGGACGGTCGGGCGGATGGTGGTGACGGTGCCCTCCGTCGGGTGCTCGACCTGGGCGGTGAGGCCGACCTGTCGAATGTGCGGGTCGTCCGGCAGGGTCTCCAGGGTATGGCAGGTCATGGCCGGCACGTCCTCGGCGGCGAGCGCTTCCAGCCAATGGGCGGAGGTGTTTTCCGTCAGCGAGTTGGCGCGCAGGTCGAACCATTCGGTGGCGTGCTTGAAGCGCGCCGCGATGGAGCAGAACCGGGGATCGTCGATCAATTCGGGCTTGCCGACGGCACGCAGGAAACCCGCCGCCTGGGCGTCGTTGTTGGCGGAAATGCTGAGCCAGCCGTCCGACGTGCGCACCGGCAGGTTGTTCGGGTCAAGCACCCGCGCATCGCCGGCGCGCCCGAGCGGCGGGTCGAAACTGGTGGGGCCCAGGTGTTCCTGCATGACGAAGGCGGCCATAGTTTCGAACATCGGCACTTCGATGGCTGTGCCCTTGCCGTCGCGGCTGCGTTTGTAGAGCGCCATGGCGATGGCGCCGGCGGTAATCTCGCCGACCGTGTGGTCGCAGAGCAAAAGCGGCGCATAGCGGGGCGTGCCCTCGCGCCGCTCGAACAGGCCGGCGACGCCGGAAACGCCTTGCACCACGGTGTCGTAGGCGGGTCGGCCGCGATAGGGGCCGTCCGGGCCGAAACCGGTGATGGTGCAATGGATCAGCGTCGGGTTGCGCGCATGACAGCTTTCCGGATCGAGGCCGAGCCGGGACAGGGCTTCCGGGCGCATGTTGGAAACGAAGACGTCGCAATCGGTCAGGATTTTGTCCAAGGCCTTGCGCGCGTCCGGGTTCTTGACGTCCAGGCAGACGGATCGCTTCCAGCGGTTGAAGTGCATGTACTTGCCCGAAAGCCTGCCCGAAGGCGACGGCCCGCCCAGTTGGCGCAGCGCATCGCCGGCGGGCGGTTCGATCTTGATGACCTCGGCGCCCTGATCGGCGAGACGCAGCGTTGCCGTCGGCCCGACGACGATGGATGTCATGTCGAGGACGCGGATGCCTGAAAGGGCCCTGTCGTCGTTTTCCGTGGCATCGTTTTGGGCGTCGCTCATGTGGCCTTGACCTCCAGAAGTACGTTGGCGTTATCGTCCTGCACCCAAAGCGTCCAGCCGCTCTCGGTGTTCATGCCGCAAAGCCGGATCGGCCGACCGCAGATGACGGCGCCGGTGTTGCGCGCCTCGAAGCTTTTCGGTTGCTGATCGAGCTTGCGCTCCAGAAGATCGACCAGCAACAGCGCCGTCAACCCGCCGTTGACGATCAGGCCGGGATAACCCTCCGTCTCGGTGGTATAGGCCTGGTCGTAGTGGATGCGGTGGGTGTTGAAGCAGATTGCGGAATAACGGAACAATTGCTGCGGCTCGGTGACGATGTCGTCGAAGAAGTCGGGCTCGCCGGGCGGTTGCACGCCGGCGCGCGATCCTTTCTTGGCGGCACCGGAAGCGGCCTCCTCGCGGTAGATGGTGTCCTGTTCCTCGATGATGGCCGGCGCGTCCGCTCCCTCGCGGTAGATGGAATGGCGCAGCGTCACGATCACCAGCTTGCCGGACCGGCCTTCCTTGGGGGTGATCGCGGTCACCTCGCTCACCCGCCGGAGCCGGTCGCCGATGACCACCGGCGCGTGATAGTAAAGCCGCCGGCCGCCCAACATGCGGCGCGGCAGCGGTGCTGGCGGCATCAGGGTATCGACGGCGGCATGGCCGTCGCCCTTCAGCTCGCGCGTCAGGGTCAGCGGCGTGAACAGGCACATCTGCCAGCCGTTGGGCAGCGGATCGCCTTCGCGGAAATCGTAGGGATCGCGGTTCAGCAGCGCCGCCACCCGGCGCACCAGCATTGCCGAGCACTCATCAAAGGCGTCCTCGCTCTTGCCGATCCATTCGGCCAGTTCGCCGATATCGTCGCTCATCCGTTCGGTCCTCTCATCCCTTGCCGTTTCCGTCTTCGCCCCCATTTTCCTCCCAGGTCCTCGGCGGGAAGGCCGCCATGAGGGCATCGAGCCGTTCGGTCGCAGCGTCGTCGTCCGCCGACAGGCCGGCAAACAGTTCCGCCGCGCCGGAGAACATGCCGTCGCCTAGTTCCGGGCCGGCGAAGTCGGCGATTTCCTGCATTTCGGCGACCCAGCGATAGGTCTTGGGGTACATACGCGCGATGCGTTCCTCGAGCCAATGCTTGAGTGCCGGCTGGCTGCGTTCCAACTCGGCCATCAATGCCTGTTCGGCGCCGACCCGCGCCGCCGCCAGATAGCTGGCAGCGCCGAGGGCCTGTAGACCTTTCATGACCGCCGCGAAGCTCATTTTCAGTGCCGAGGCGGCACCGTTGGGACCGTCGAGGGCGAGCAGGTTGAGGCCATGTTCGCCAAGCTGCATGGCTGCGTCCCGGTCGGGACCGGAGACGTGAATCCATGGGCCTTCGTAGCCGTCGCGTGGCTCGGTGCCGACGATGCAGCCGTCGACGAAGCGGGCGCCTGCGGCGGCGGCGATGTCGCCCACCTTGAGTGCCGTATCCGGGTTGATGGCGTTGAGATCGATATAGGCCGGCTTCGCCGTCGTGCCGTGGAGCGTTTCGGAAAACGCCTCGGCGGCGGCCAGGGCCTGGCCCGGCGGCACGACGGAAAGGACCAGGTCCGCTTGCGCCAGTTCGTCCGGCCCGCAGGCGTATAGGCCGGCCGCTTCGGCGCGCGCCCGGCTTTCGGCGCCGCGTCCGGACAGTTCGCAACGGACCCGCGCGCCGTGTGCGTTCAGCCGCCGGGCGAGGGCGGTTCCCATGCGGCCGGGGCCGATGAGGCCGATTTCAAGCTGGGACATGACATGAAGGCTGCAAAGACATGCCGGAAGGCTAAGAGCGGCGGTTCAGCGCTTCAAGCCAAATTGCACCGAGAACGGTTGATGCCCGCATTTCTGGAACCGATAATGCCGGCCGGCAGCGCGAAAAGGGGACTCTCCATGGTCGAAGGCGGCAGGAACCGGGCGGCGAAACTGCCGTTCTTCTTCGGCTGGGTGATCGTCGCCATCGCCTTCGTCACCATGGCCTTGAGCGTCTCGGCGCGCACCGCCTTTTCACTACTGATGCCGCCTCTGATCGAGGAGTTCGGCTGGCAGCGCGGCCTTGCCGCCGGTGCCTTTTCGTTCGGTTTTTTGGTCTCCGCCGGTTTGAGCCCCTACATCGGGCGCCTGGTCGATAGCCGGGGGCCGCGTCCGGTGATCCTGACCGGTGTCGCGCTGATGGCCGCCGGCATGCTGCTGGCACCGGGAATTGCGGTGCCCTGGCATCTATACCTGACGCTCGGCGTTCTCGTCGGTTGCGGTGCCAACCTGATGAGTTTCACCGTGCAGGCGCTGTACCTGCCGAACTGGTTTCGCCGCCGGCGCGGGTTGGCGATCTCCATCGCGTTCGCCGGCGTCGGAGCGGGCGCGATCGTGGTGTTGCCTTGGCTGCAATCGATCATCGAGGCGAGCGGCTGGCGTGAGGCCTGCCGCGCCATGGGGATCTTGCTGATCGTGGTTCTGGTGCCTTTGAACCTGTTCGTGCGCCGCCGTCCGGAAGACATGGGCCTGGAAGCGGACGGCGGCGACGGCCGCCGAGACGGAAAACCCGCCAAGCGCACCATTCGCATCGTCGATGAAGACTGGGCGGCAAGGGAATGGACCTTGGCCCTCGCCATGCGCACCGGGCGGTTCTGGTGGTTGGCGCTGGCCTTTTTTTGTGCCCTGGTCGCCTGGTATTCGGTGCAGGTGCACCAGACCAAGTACCTGGTGGAAATCGGATTTTCGCCGATGCTTGCGGCTTGGGCGCTCGGTATCGTCAGTGTCGTCGCGGTGCCGGGACAGATCGGGTTCGGCGCACTTTCCGATCGGGTCGGCCGGGAATGGGTCTGGTCCATCGGGTGCCTGGGATTTGCAATCTGTTACGTCGCCTTGATCGCCATGGAACACCATCCGACGGACCCGTTGTTGTACGTGATGGTGGTGGCGCAGGGATTCCTCGGTTACGCCATCACCTCGGTGCTGGCGCCGGTGGTCGCCGAGATCTTCGAGGGGCCGCACTATGGCGCCATTTTCGGCACGCTGACGGTGTTCATGATCGCCGGCGGCGCGGCGGGGCCTTGGATCAGCGGCGTCATCTACGATATCACCGCCAGCTACACGCCGGCCTTCGTGTTCGCCGGGGTTTGCGCGGCGGTCTCGGGACTGGCGATCTGGTTTGCGGCGCCCGGCAAGGTGCGGGCGGTGCCGGGACGGGTCAGGCCTTAGACGCGGCGCCGGCCCGGCGCGCGACGGCCATCACCGCGAGCGCGGCGAGCACGAAACCGGCGGCCGACCAGAACACCAGGCTCGGGTGGCCGGCGTCCAGGAACCAGCCGTTGATCACCGGCGACGCCGAGGAGCCGATGGCATAGCCGACGAAAACGAAACCGAACACCTTGCCGGTCTCGCCGGCCGGCGCCACCTCGCGCACCATCAGGTCGCGTGCCGGCAGCGCGCCGCCCATGCCGACGCCCGCCAGTGTCAGCACCGCCACGGCCGACCAGGGGCCGAGGCTGACGTTCGCCGCCAGCACCAGGAAACAGGCGGCGAAAGCCAGCGCCCCCGCGGCGGTCGCCAGGTGACGCGGGGTCCTGTCGACGACGACGCCGGCGAGCAAGATACCGGCGGTCAGGCCGAACAGGTGCCCGGTCAAGGCGGCGTTGGCCTGTGGCAGGTCGAGGCCGTGCTGATTGATCAGCACCGACACGATGAAGGAGGTGAGGCCGCTCGACGCCATGGCGAACAGGACGAAATAGGCAAGGAACAAAAGCACCGCCGGCGACAGCACCACGGCGAGGCCGGCCTGTTTTGGGGGAGAGGGGTTGGCCGGGTTGGCCGTCGGTTTCGGCGGCTCGCCCTGCATGACACCGCGCCGCGCCGCCATGACGGCCATCACCGCGAGCCCGACGGCGCCGCTGACGCCGAGCGCGGCGCGCCAATCGGCCCAGCCGGCCAGCGCCAGCATGCAGATCGGTGCGATGGCGCTGCCGGCATAACCGAGGAAGGTATGCAGCGAAAAGGCGCGGCCCAGCCGCTCTGGCCCGATGGAGCCCGCCAGGATGGCGTAGTCGGCGGGATGGAAGACGCTGTTGCCGATGCCGGCGATCAGCGCCAACAACAGCAGCACGCCGTAGCTCGGCGTGAAACCCATGAGCATGACCGAGCCCGCCGTCAGCGCGAGGCCGGCGAGCAGCACGCGGGTCGGTCCCCAGCGGTCGACCAGGAAGCCCACCGGCGCCTGCAGCACGCCGCCGAGCAGGTTGTAGGCGGTCATGGCCAGGCCCAGTTCCACATAGCTGACCCCGAACTCCGCCTTCAGCAGCGGGAACAGCGGCGGCAGGGCGTAGATATAGTAGTGGCTCAGGAGGTGCCCGGCGCCGATCAGGCCGTTGACCCAGCGCTCGCGCGTCTTCACCTGAATTTCGGGGGGCAGGGCCGCCGCGGCCGCGTCGCTCATGGCTGGCCTCAGTTGCGGTCCGAGAGGTCCATGGAGCGGACGAAGTTACCCAGGTTCTTCTGGCGTTCGCGCCGGGCCCGTTCGGCGGCGAGGATCGAATTGGCGGTGGCGACGCTGGTCTCGATGTCCTCGTTGATGATGATGTAGTCGTATTCCGCCCAGTGGCTCATCTCGGCGTAGGCGCGGTCCATGCGGTTTTGCACGACATCGGCCGAATCCTGGTTGCGGGTCAGGAGCCGGCGCTCCAGCTCCTGCAGCGACGGCGGCAGGATGAAGATGGTGACCAAGTCCTCGAGCGCGTTCTGGCGGAGCTGCTGGGTGCCTTGCCAGTCGACGTCGAACAGCACGTCCTTGCCGTTTTCCAGCGCCGCCATCACCGGGCCGCGCGGCGTGCCGTAGGAATTGCCGAACACGGTGGCGTGCTCCAGGAATTCGCCCAAGCGCACCATCTTGTCGAATTCGAGCTGGTCGACGAAGTAGTAGTCCTTGCCGTCGATTTCTCCCGGGCGGATCGGCCGCGTCGTCGCCGACACCGACATGGCGAGTTCCGGGTGACTGTCCAGGAGCGCGCGCGAGATGGTGGACTTGCCGGCGCCCGAAGGCGACGACAGCACCAGCATCAATCCGCGGCGGGTTACCTGGTCGGGGGTCACGGGTTTCGCCTGGTCCTTCATTCCACGTTCTGCACCTGCTCGCGCATCTGCTCGATGGTCGCCTTCATCTCAAGCCCGACGCGGGTGAGCTCGATATCGGCGGATTTCGAACAGAGCGTGTTGGCCTCGCGGTTGAACTCCTGGCAGAGGAAATCGAACCGGCGCCCGACGGCGCCGTCATCTGATAACAGCGCGCGCGCCGCCTCGCAATGGGCGGCGAGACGGTCCAGCTCCTCGCGCACGTCGGCCTTCAGCATCAGCATCGCCGCTTCCTGCGCCAGACGGTCTTCCGGCAGCGCCGGCACCGCGTTCATCAGTTCCTTCACCTGTTCGGCCAGGCGTTTTTTGATCGCCTCGGGCTGCGCCGCGGCGAGGCTCTCGGCCTGGCCGCGAAGCGTCTCGATGGCCGCCAGTTGACCCTTGATGACTTGCGTCAGGTGTGCGCCCTCGGACCCCCGCACCTCGGCCATGCGCGAGAGCGCCACTTCCAGGTCCGCGAGCAGCGCCTTTTCCAGCGCCTGGCGGCGGTCCTCGTCCATTTCATTGTCGCCGGCCTCGACCACGCCCTTGATGCCCAGCAGCCCATCCAGGCTGGGCGGATTGCAGTCCGGGAAGCGCGCCTGGATCTCGGCGGCAGCACCTTGGACCTGGTCCAAGGCATCCAGGTTGATCTTGTAGACGGTCGTCGGCCGCACCCAGTTGAGCCCAAGCGAAACCGACAAGTTGCCGCGCTGGAAGCGGGCCTGGGCCAGTTCGCGGATGCGCGGTTCCAGCGCATCGAAGGCGCCCAGCCGCGAACGCACGTCGAAGCCCTTGGCGTTGACGCTTTTCAGTTCCCACACCCAGGCGCAATCCTCGTTGCCGCCGTCGGCGCGGGCATAGCCGGTCATCGAATTGAGCCCCAACACCGTCTCCCTTGCTGATGGTCATTTATACTCGCGAACATCCGGTGGCAAAACCCCCGGCGATCGCCACATAATGGTCCATGGCCCACGCGCGTGAACCCCGTTCCGTCCTCATCACCGGCGCATCCAGCGGCATCGGCGCCGCCCTGGCCGAAGCCTATGCCCGCCCGGGCGTCCGGCTGTTCCTTGGCGGGCGCGATGCGGCGCGTCTGGACGCGGTCGCGGCGCGCTGCACGGCCGCCGAGGTGGAGACCCGCGTCCTCGACGTCACCGATGCCGCCGCCATGGCCCGGTGGATCGCCGAGGCCGACGCCGAGGCGCCGCTCGATCTCGTTATCGCCAACGCCGGCATCTCCGGCGGTACCGCCGGGGCCGGCGAGGGCGAAGCCCAGGTGCGGCGCATCTTCGCCGTCAACCTGGATGGCGTGCTCAACACGCTGTGGCCGGTCATTCCGGCCATGCGGGCCCGGCGCTCCGGGCAGCTCGCCATCGTCTCCTCGGTGGCCGGCTTCCGGGGCATTCCCGGCTCGCCGGCCTATTCGGCGTCGAAGGCCGCCGTGCTCGCCTATGGCGATGCGCTGCGGGGCGAGTTGCACGCCGACGGCGTCCATGTCGCCGTCATCTGCCCCGGCTACGTCGTCAGCCGCATGACCGACGCCAACGACTTTCCCATGCCCTGGCTGATGCCGGCGGAGAAGGCCGCCGGGATCATCAAGCGCCGGCTGGCGCGCGGCAAGGGGAGGATCGTCTTCCCCTGGCCGATGCTCTGGACGGTGCGCGTGCTTCAGGCACTGCCCATCGCACTCACCGATCCCTTGCTCCGGCGCCTGCCGAAGAAGGGCTGAGCGCGCTCAGCCGCCGATGATGGCGTTGAGCGTCGCGCTCGGGCGCATGGCCGCGGCCACCTTGGCCGGATCGGTCATGTAGTAGCCGCCCAAATCCACCGCGGAGCCCTGCGCCGCATCCAGCTCGGCGACGATCTCCGCTTCCTTCGATGCCAGCGCCTCGGCGATGGGCGCGAAATGCGCGGCCAGCTCGGCGTCGTCCGATTGTGCCGCCAGCGCCTCCGCCCAGTAGCGCGCCAGGTAGTAGTGGCTGCCCCGGTTATCGAGTTCGCCGACCCGGCGCTTGGGCGACTTGCCTTCGTCCAGGAGCTTGCCGACGGCGGCGTCGAGGGTCTTGGCCAAGACGCCGGCCTTGGCGTTCTTCGAGGTCTGTTCCAACAGTTCCAGCGAGGCGCCGAGCGCGCAGAACTCACCCAAGCTGTCCCAGCGCAGGTGGCCTTCCTGGACCATCTGCTGCACGTGCTTGGGCGCCGAGCCGCCGGCACCGGTCTCGAACAGCCCGCCGCCGTTCAACAGCGGCACGACGGAGAGCATCTTGGCCGAGGTGCCCAGTTCCAGGATCGGGAACAGGTCGGTCAGGTAGTCGCGCAAGACGTTGCCGGTGGCGGAGATCGTGTCCTGGCCCTTTTTCATCCGTTCCAGCGAAAGGCGCGTCGCTTCCGCCGGCGCCATGACATGAATTTCCAACCCCGACGTGTCGTGGTCCGGCAGGTAGGCCTCCACCTTCTTGATCAGCTGCGCGTCGTGGGCGCGGTCCTTGTCGAGCCAGAAGACCACCGGCGTATCGGTGATGCGCGCGCGGCTGACGGCAAGGCCGACCCAGTTCTGGATCGGCTTGTCCTTGACCATGCACATGCGCCAGACGTCGCCTTGCTCGACCGCGTGTTCGTGCAGCACGTCGCCATTGGCGGCGACGACGCGCATTTTCCCGTCGGCCGGCACCTCGAAGGTCTGCGGGTGCGAGCCGTATTCCTCGGCCTTTTGCGCCATCAGCCCGACGTTCGGGCAGGTGCCCATCTCGGCCGGGTCAAACGCCCCGTTCTCGATGCAGAAGCGGATCGTCTCGTCATAGATCGAGGCATAGGATCTGTCGGGGATGACGCACTTGGTGTCGTCTTCCTTGCCGTCCGGGCCCCAGCCCTTGCCGCCGCCGCGAATGAGGGCGGGCATGGAGGCATCGACGATGACGTCGGAGGGCACGTGCAGGTTGGTGATGCCCTTGTCGGAGTTGACCATGTACATGGGCGGGCCGGCCTCGAGCGCGGCCTTGATGTCGGCCTCGATCTCGGCGCGCTGGGCATCGGGCAGCCCGGCGACCTTGCTTTCGACGTCGCCGAAGCCGTTGTTCACGTTGACGCCGATCTCGTCGAAGGTCTTGCCGTGCTTATCGAACAGTCCCTTGAAATAGGCCTTCACCGCGTGGCCGAAGATGATCGGGTCGGAGACCTTCATCATCGTCGCCTTCAGGTGCAGCGAAAACAGAACGCCCCTGGCCTTGGCGTCTTCCACCTGTTCGGCCAGGAACGCATCCAGCGCCTTGGCGCTCATGTAAGTCGCGTCGACCACTTCGCCGGCCAGCAGCGGCGTCGCTTCCTTCATCACGCTGACGGCGCCGTCGGCGGCGACGAACTCGATGCGCGCGTCGCCGGCTTGGGCTTCGGTCACGGTGGTGGATTTTTCATTGGCGAAGAAGTCGCCGCCCGACATGGAAGAAACGTGGGTCTTGGACGTCGGTGCCCAGTCGCCCATGGAGTGCGGATTCTTCTTGGCGTAGGCCTTGACCGCGCCGGGCGCGCGCCGGTCGGAGTTGCCCTCGCGCAGGACCGGGTTCACCGCCGAGCCCTTGACCCGGTCGTAGCGCGCCAGCGTGTCGCGCTCCTCGTCGGTCTTGGGGTCGTCCGGGTAGTCCGGAATATCGAAACCCTTCGCCTGCAATTCGGCGATCACATCCTTCAACTGCGGCACCGAGGCCGACACGTTCGGCAGCTTGATCACGTTGGCGCCGGGTTGCTTCACCAGTTCCCCAAGTTCGGCCAAGTCGTCGGACTGGAACTGCGCATCGGTGAGCCGGTCCGGAAACTGCGCCAGCACGCGGCCGGCGAGCGAGATATCCTTGGTGCCGACGTTGATCCCGGCGGGACCGGCGAAGGCCTTGATGATCGGCAGAAACGAGCCGCTCGCCAGTTCCGGCGCTTCGTCAACCTTGGTGTAGATGATGTCGATGGGGTCGCTCATGGTGGTCAAACTCCGAATAAAATATCCCTGCTAAGGCGGGGCTAGTTTTACTGCCCGGCGCGCCCGGACGCAAACGTTGCTGCAGTGCAGCGCCCGCGCCGCCGGACCCGGATTTTTCGCACCCGAAACGGTGCACGTAAGGTGTTGATTCCAAAGGTTTCAAAATTTTTTTGACGGAACGAAGCCAAAGGGAAGGGCGAGGCCGCCGGGCGGCGAAATTTCCGTTCGTGGCATGTCCGTCGGGAGCGTTGGCGGTTTCCTATCGGCTTGGGTTGAATGGAAACGACCAATATAGATAAAAATTCCTATTTGTCAATAAAATCCGGTTCGTGCAGGGGAGGGACTCATCTGGTCCGAATCGGTGATTTCGTCATGCGCGGGCTTGACCCGCGTACCCACGACTTCAAACCGGCAAATCCGGTTACGGCTATATCAGGTTCTGGATTGGCTACGGTCGATTGCGCACGGCTCGGCATCGGACCGCAATTCGCCAGGAGCCGCCATTCTGCCCCACCTCGCCATGGCCGGGCGTGACCGGGCCATTCACGTCTTTGGTTGCCGCTGGAAAGAAAGACGCGGGTAAGCGGGTCGAGCCCGCGCATGACGGTCTGTTTTGGGTTCGATAGCGGAAGAAATCTGGAGACGTGGGCGCTTTCCGCCAATAGCCATGTGTGGACCTGTCGATCCCATCTGTCATTCCATCCTTCGACACGGCGCTAACGCGCCTGCTCAGGATGAGGTCGGAGTACACCTCCTCATCCTGAGCAGGGCCGAAGGCCCGTGTCGAAGGATGGGATGACGGATAAAGTCTGCAAGACCGCTCCGGGTCACCAACGGAAGTTCCCTCGCGGAAACTTTAAAGGCCGCTTTCCGCTCGATATCGGACCTTCGTCCGTTGGCAGCCGCGAGCCGAACCTATTTATAGGAATTTATTAACTTTTCAGAAAGGCCGTGCTATGGGTGGGACGCCGTTTCGGTTGGTGCCGATAGCGGCACGATAATTGGCAATTCAGCAGGGTTCACCCCCCTCCCGACCTCCCCCCATCGAGGGGGGAGGAGACGAAGCGGCACCGCCTGCGCTCCCTCCCCCCTTGTGGGGGAGGGTCGGGGTGGGGGGTACGTTTCGGGAGGCGGAGAAAATTGGGTTCGTTCCTGAGATTTTTTTGGAAATCGATTGAAATCAATGGGTTTCGACCCGTGTTTTCGATTTTTCTTCCGTCATTCCCGCGAAGGCGGGAATCCAGTGGGCCTATCGGGGGGCTGCGTCCTGCGGAAGGGATGATGCCTGCGGCATCAAGTGGGTTCCCGCCTTCGTGGGAACGGCGGGTGGGGGTTATGGCAACGCCGAACCCGCTGGAGACGCGCGCCGGGCATTGGGTTCGTTTCGTCAAAAAAATTATGATGCTTGTGAAATCAACGGCTTACGCGCACCGTTTTGACGCCTCAATCGCCGATGGCGACGCCTTCGCGGCGGGGGTCGGCGCCGCCCTGCAGGCCCTTCGGCGTGACGCGGATGCCGTGCAGGCCGCTGGCGCGGGTCATCAGGTTGACGGTGTGGCCCATGGCCTCGAGTTGCGGCTTTGCTGCCGCGACGGGGGTGCCTTGCTCCAGTTCGGTGCTGCCGTTCCTGTTGACGAAATTGCCGAGCGCGATGGCCGCCTGCATGTCCATGTTCCAATCCAGCGCCGCCACCAGCGTCTTGGCCACGTAGCCGATGATGCGCGAACCGCCGGGCGAGCCCACCGCCATCGCCAGCTTGCCCTCCGCATCCAGCACCAGTGTCGGCGACATGGAACTGCGCGGGCGCTTCAGGGGCTGCACGCGGTTGGCCACCGGTTTGCCGTCGCGGTCCGGCAGGAACGAGAAATCGGTGAGCTGGTTGTTGAGGATGAAGCCCGCCGCCATCAGCCGGGACCCGAACACGGTCTCGATGGAGGTGGTCATGGAAACCGCGTTGCCCGCCGCGTCGACGATGCTGAGATGGCTGGTGGAATGGCCCTTGGTGCCGTCGCCGGGCGCGAAGCGAAAGGCGGTCTTCGCCGGCGGCGTGCCGGCATCGCGCTTGCCGCCCCACCGGGCCGGATCGATCAGCCGCGCGCGGGCGCGCAAATAGTCGCGGTCGAGCATGCCGGTGATCGGCACCGGCACGAAATCGGCGTCGGCCACATAGGCGTTCCGGTCGGCGAAGGCGAGCGCGCCGGCCGACGCCACCAGGTGCAGGGCCTCGGCCGAGGCCGGTTTCATGGCGGCCAGATCGAACGGCTCCAACAGGCCCAGCATCTGCGCCACCGCCAGCCCGCCCGACGACGGCGGGCCCATGCCGCAGACCTGCCATGCCCGGTAAGGCGCGCAGACGGGGGCGCGCTTGCGCGCCGCATAGCCGGCCATGTCGCCCAGCGTCATGCCGCTCGGATGGTTGGCGGCGCCGCGCACGGCATTGACGACCGCCTTGGCGACGGCGCCCCGGTAAAACGCCTTGGCGCCGCCCGCCGCGATGGCCTTGAAGGTCGCCGCCAGGGCGGGGTTGCGGATCACCGTGCCGACCGGCTTGTCGCCGCCGGTTTCCGTATAGAAGTAGCCGCGCGCCGCCGGCGTCGCGCGCAGCAGGGTTTCGGCCTTCAACAGGCCGGCCAGCCGGGGCGAAATGGCGAAGCCTTTTTCGGCCAACTTGATGGCCGGCTGGAACAGCGCCGCCCAGGCGAGCTTGCCGTGCTCGCGGTGCGCCATCTCCAGCATGGCGACGACGCCGGGCACGCCCACCGCCGTGCCGCCGGCGGCGGCTTGCAGGAACTTCATGCGCTTTTCGCCGTTCAGGAACATCCGGGGATCGGCCGAACGCGGCGCCATTTCGCGCCCGTCGTAGCTCTCGACGCGCTTGGCGGCACCGTCGTAGTGCATCAGGAAGGCGCCGCCGCCGATGCCGGACGATTGCGGCTCGACCAGTGTCAGCACCATCTGCGCGGCAATGGTGGCGTCGACGGCGCTGCCGCCGGCCCGCAGCATGGCGAGCCCGGCCTCGGCGGCGAGCGGATTGGCCGCCGCCACCATCTGGCGGCTGGCATGCGCGCTGGCGCCCCAGCCGGCGGGGCGCTCGGTCGTCGTCACCGGCGCGCAGGCGCCGAGCCCGGCAGTGAGGATCAGGGCGAAAACGAGACGAAGGGATGTCGTGAAGGATTGAACCATGATGGGCGCTATCTTACGCTTTCGCCTCTCGCCGTGCCAGCGGCGGAGGGGAGAACCGGATGATGGAAAATCCAATCGTCGAAGCGCTGCGCCAGCATGCGGTCTGGTGGATGCTGTTGCTGTTCGTCGGTGTCCTGGTCTGGGGATTCCGGGGGCGCGTGCGGGCGCGGCGCGAGGACGCAAGGCGGCGCGACGCCGGCGGCGGCAATTGACATCGGCGGGATTATCTTGTGCATTGCACAATCAGTTGCTTGCATGGGCCGACGGCCATGGGGACGGGAACCGTGACTGGGGACAATGACACCACCGCGACGCCGGATCGTATCGGCACGCCGCAAATTCGCGCCGCCAAGGGCGCGGTGCCGTTGGTCTGCCTGACCGCCTACACGACGCCCATGGCCAAGGCGCTGGATCCCTATTGCGACCTGTTGCTGGTCGGCGATTCGCTGGCCATGGTGGTTTACGGCCTGGAGACGACGCGCGGCGTGACGCTCGACATGATGATCAACCACGGCCAGGCGGTGATGCGCGGTGCGGAGCGCGCCTGCGTGGTGGTCGACCTGCCGCACGGCAGCTACGAAAGCTCCGCCTACCAAGCCATCGCGTCGGCCGCCCGGGTGCTGGCCGAGACCGGTTGCCAGGCGGTGAAGCTGGAAGGCGGCGAGGAGATGGCCGGCACGGTCCGCGCCATCGTCGATGCCGGCGTGCCGGTGCTGGGCCATGTGGGGCTTTTGCCGCAGAAGGCCGAACACCGGGGCGGCTTCAAGATCCAAGGCAAGGACGACGAGGGCGCCAGGCAGGTGATGGCCGACGCCCGCGCCATTGCCGATGCCGGTGCCTTCGCGCTGGTTATCGAGGGCACGGTGGAGCCCGTCGCCCGCGCCATCACGCAGCAGATTTCCATCCCCACCATCGGCATCGGCGCGTCGCCCGCCTGCGACGGGCAGATCCTGGTGACCCATGACCTGGTCGGCACCTTCGCCGACTTCACGCCGAAATTCGTCAAGCGTTATGCCGATCTCGGCACCGCCATGTCGGAGGCCGCCGGCGCCTACGCCGACGACGTGCGCGCGCGCCGCTTCCCCGGGCTGGAGCACTGCTTCGGCGTCGAGAAGCCGGCCGGCTGAGGCGCCCATGGAAACGGCCCGCACCATCGAGGACCTGCGCCGGCGCATCGCCGCCTGGCGCGCGGACGGGCTCACCGTCGGGCTGGTGCCGACCATGGGCGGGCTGCATGCGGGACATCTCTCGCTGGTCAGCCTTGCCGGCGCGCGCGCCGACAGGGTGGTGGCGACGCTGTTCGTCAACCCGACCCAGTTCGCGCCGTCGGAGGACTTCGACAGCTACCCCCGCAACGAGGACGCCGACGCGGCGCTGTTCGAAAGCGCCGGCGCTTCCCTGATGTTCGCGCCGACGCCCGACGTCATGTATCCCAAGGGCCACATGACCAAGGTGCGCGTCGCCGGTCTCGGTGACGTCTTGGAAGGGGCGTTCCGGCCGCATTTCTTCGAGGGCGTCGCCACCGTCGTCGCCAAGCTTTTGCTGCAAAGCCTGCCCGACGTGGCGGTGTTCGGCGAGAAGGATTACCAACAGCTCTGCGTCATCCGCGCCATGGCCCGCGACCTCGATATCCCGGTCGAGATCGTCGGCGGCGAAACCGTGCGCGAGGCCGACGGCCTCGCCATGTCGTCGCGCAACGCCTATCTCTCGCAAGCCGAGCGCGCCATCGCGCCGAAGCTCAATGAAGTCCTTCGCTTCGTCGCCGATGTGGCTCAGGACGCCACCGGCGATATCGATGCCGCCACCGCTTCGGCCGGCGAGGAATTGCTTGCCGCCGGTTTCGCGTCGGTCGACTACATCGCCGTCCGCGACGCCGAGACCCTGCAGCCGCTCACCGATGCGGCGCGGCCGGCGCGGGTGCTGGGCGCCGCCTGGCTCGGCAAGACACGGCTGATCGACAACCTTGCCGTCGGCGGATGACGCTCCAGAACCGCGTCACCCCGGACGGGCGCATCGTCGCCGATCCGGCGCGGGGTTCGATGATGGGCAACCGTGGCATCCTGCATGACGCCAACCGGTCGCTCGGACGGGCGCGCTGGCGCCACAGGAACTGGGTCGCCTGCCGGCTGGCGTTCAAGGGCCGCCGGCGCCCGGTGATGGCGCCGGGGCACTACACCGAGCTGTTCTTCCTCGACGAGGCCGTCGCCTTCGCCGCCGGTCACCGCCCCTGCGCAGAATGCCGGCGCGATGACTACCTGCGTTTCAAGGCGCTGTGGGAGGACGTGCATGGTTCGTCGGCGCTTTGCGCCAAGGACCTGGACGCCGCCCTGCACCGGGAGCGCGCGGTGCCGCGCTCCTTTGAGCAGCGCCGCCACGCGGCCGATTTCGCCGACCTGCCGGACGGTGCCTTCGTGCTGATCGAGGGGGTGGCGTCGCTGGTCCGGGGGGATGAGTTGTTGCCCTATGCGCCGGCCGGCTACGGCGCTGCCGCGCGCCGGCCAAAAAGCGGCCGGACGGTGGTGCTCACCCCGCCCGGCGTGCTCCAGGTGTTTCGTATGGGCTACCGGCCGATGGTCAGCGAGATGGCGCCTTATCGAGCCTGACGGCGATTCCATCCAGCTCCGGCGTTGATGCCGGGTAGTAGTCCATCACCAGCGGGTCGTGGCCGGGCACGATGTGGTCTTCGCTGTCGGCCAGTTCTCGCAGGCGGTCGTAGCCGGCGACCATGTCGCCGACGTTGTAGACGATGGGGAAGGGGTTGATCTGATCCATGTTGGCGTAGAGGTGGCTGGCGTCGGAGGCCAGCACCACCCAGCCGCGCTCGGTCCAGACGCGCACGCATTGCAGGCCATCGGTATGGCCGCCCAGGTGGTGCACGGTGACGCCCGGCGCCAGTTCCCAGTCGCCGTCGTGGAAGGCGACGCTTCCGCCGAACACGCCGCGCACCACGTCGACCACGTCGTCGACGCTGAAGGCCATGGAGAACACCGTCTTGGTCATCTGCCGGCCGGTGGCGAAGGCGACCTCGCGGTCCTGCAGATGGAAGGTGGCCTTGGGGAACAGCCCGAAGTTGCCGACATGGTCGTAATGCATGTGGGTGATGATCACGTCCTCGACCGTGGCCGCGTCGACGCCGACCATCTTCAGACCCTCGGTCGGGCAACGGATCAGGTCGCGGCCGCGCGCCTCGGCGGTCTCGGCGCTGAAGCCGATGTCGACGACGATGGTGCGCTCCGAATTGACCAGCGCCCAGACGAAATAGTCGAGCGGCATGTTGACCTCATGCAGGTCGCCCGCATAGATCATGTTCTCGGAGCCCTTGCGGTCGTGGTGGGCATACTTGACGGCGTGGATGACGTATGGCTCGGGTGTGGTCATGGTTTCCCCCTCGGTAACGGTCCCGGCAGGGTTCCCGAGTTGCTTCGGGAAATCAAGTGCCCTGCGGCGCGCCTAGTCGTCAGGCAGCGTGATCGGCAAGCCTTGCACGAGAAAGCGGTAGGACCAGGACCAGAAGGAAATGCCGACACAGACACCGAGCAGCCAGAACGGCGTGTTGATCAGACTGATGAGGACCTGTTGTTCGACGCTCGGGATCCGCTGGAAATCCGTGAATGCCAGACCGATGCCGAACGGAACCAGATAAAAGGGAATGACGGTAATTAAGGCGATGAAGATCAGGCGCCACGTGTTGCCGCGTGTGCGCCGCCAGGAGTCCCGGAAGCCCATGGGGGCGCCGATCGCTGCGGACGGGAAGACTAGGTTGAACCGGAGCGCCAAGCCGTAAACGAAGACATTGGCGGCGACGGCGGCCACGATGATGATGATGACTTGGGCATCGAGAGATTGGCCCGACCCACGGCTAGCTACTGCGACAATTCCGCCGACGACCGATGTCCCGAGGATCATCGGTATGGACAGCACGATGATCAACAGCACGAACAGTACCATCTTCCAGAGGTAAGCCCACTCCGTCGACTGGATGGAATAGCTGATCCGTGCATCAGGGTTGCCGTGGCCAAGCAGGACCAGCCGATGCCAGGCTGTGATGGTCGGGATCATCGATAGGTAGATGATGAGGGACGAGCCTAAGCCGATAACATGAAACCGGCCGGTCTCGGTGAGTTCCGTGACGGACTGCCCGGCGAACAGTGACGCCGTGATCGCGCCGGAAGCCAGCATCAACACCAGTGGCACCACGGCCAATTTGAGGGCCAGCTTGGGATTGAAGAAAATTACCAGGTAGGCGGCTTTGACCGTTCGCCAGACGGGCAGTTTTTGCGGCGGCTGGTCATCGCCCATTCGGAAACTCCTCAAGAAATTTTTCGCATAGGTAGTATATCCGCGCGGACAGGGAAGTGAACGGGTTTTCCGCGGCAGGTATCAGTCGTGGCTGATGCGGTAGATGGCGCCGGCGCGGTCGTCGGAAACCAGCAGCGATCCGTTGCGGGTCTCCTTGACGTCCACGGGCCGGCCCCAGGCGACCCCGTTGGATGCGAGCCAGCCGGTGGCGAAGGGTTCCCAGGAGACGGCTTTCTTGGTCCCTTTGTCGAAGCGTACGCGGGCGACGCGGTAGCCGTCCGGGACCGAACGGTTCCACGATCCATGGTGCGCCACGAAGGCATCGCCCCGGTATTCGGCCGGGAACTTGCCGCCGGTGTAGAAGCCGATGCCCAGCGGCGCGATGTGGGCGCCGAAGGTGATGGCCGGTGGCGTCGCCGCGCGGGGAAGCGGCTGGCTGCGGAAGTCGGGGGTGCGGTCGGCACCGCCGCCGTACCAGGGAAAGCCGAACCAGAGCCCCTGCTTGGGCGCGTGGTTGAATTCCTCGGGCGGGCTGTCGTCGCCCATGTTGTCGGCGCCGTTATCGGTGAAATAGAGGTGCCCGGTTTCCGGGTGGAAGGCGAGGCCGACCGGATTGCGCACGCCCGACGCATAGGTTTCGGGCTTCCAACCGGGCGCGCGAAAGCGCTGGATGGTACCTTCCAGCCCCTTGACCGCGCAGATGTTGCAGGGCGCGCCGACCGAGACGTAGAGCGCGCCGTCCGGCCCGAAGGCGGCATAGCGCCAGCCGTGCCAGGAACGGTCGGGCAGGCCATCGAACAGCACTTCCGGTTCGGCCGCGATCAACGTCTCGAGATCGGGCGCGGCGTAACGCGTAAGCCGGTGCTGTTCGGTGACGTAGAGATAGCCGTCTTTCCAGGCGATGCCGTTGGCGAGCTTGAGGCCGGTCTTCACCGCGACCACCTTGTCGGCGCGGCCGTTGCGGTTCGTGTCGATGGCGGCGTGGATGTTGGGGCCGCGGGTGGAGGCCAGCACGACGCCCCAGTCCTCCATCACCACCAGCGAACGCGCGCCGGGGACGCGGGCGAAGACGTCGATCTTGAAGCCGGCGGGCAGCTTGATGGTGTCGAGCGGCAGCGACTGGGCATGGCCGCAGCCGGCGGCGAGCACGATGACCGCCAGCGCGAAAAGCGCCGGCATCCGGCGGCGAGGACGCGGCCGCCTCATCCCTCGCCCGGCGCCGGTTCCGGTTCGGCGAGCGGCCGGACGTATTGCGGCTCCGTGTCCCAGGGGAAGAACACCCAGGAGTCCTGCGGCACGTCGTGCACGTAGGTGTCGACCTGTTCCAGGCCCTTGGGCTTGGCGTAGACCGTGGCGAAATGCGCCTTGGGGATCAACTCCCGTGCCGCCTTGGCGGTGTTGCCGGTATCGACCAGGTCGTCGATCAAAAGCCAGCCCTCGCCCTTGCAGGCGAGCGCGTCGGCGGGTGTCTTGAGGATCTGGATGCTGCCGTCGGTGATCTGGTAATCGTAGCTGGAGATGCAGAGCGTATCGATGATGCGGATTTCCATCTCGCGCGCCAGGATCGCGGCGGGCACCAGGCCGCCCCGGGTCAACGCCACGATGCCCTTCCACGGCCCGAGCGGCAGAAGCTTACGGGTCAGGTACTTGGTGTCACGGTGGACTTCCGCCCAGGTGACGGGATGAGAGCTGAGATCGTCGCGCAAATGAACCATGTGCGATTTAAACCCAACGGGCGATGCGGGGCAATATGAGAGCATGGAAAAACGGCGCCCGATGGCGGGCGCCGTTTTCGGTGACTTTGGCTCGAAGCGACGCTCAGCGGATGAAGAGATGCACCTCGTTGGTGCGGGACTCGGCCGATGTTCTGGCGGCGACGGCAACGCGGGCCGGCGGCAGCCCCATTTCAATCAAGGAGCGCAGCACGCCTTCGGCTTGCCGCCGCGCCTTGTTGGAGTTGAGCGCGACACGCGCCTGGCCGCCGGCGGCCGGCGCCACGGCGACGAGGTCGAAGACCGCGTCGGGGCGTTTTTCCAGAACCCGGCTGACGGCGTTGTAGAGCGCTTGCTGGTAGGGAACGTCGTTGCGGTCGAAGCGGATTACCACCAGCGGGCGGCGGTTGGCGGTCGAGACCGGCGCGCCGGCCGAAACCTGCATGCCGCCGCCGGCGTTGGCCATGGCGACGTTCATCAGGCTGCCGCCGTAGATCTCGCCGGACTTGATGCCGGCCGACATCAGGTTGAGGTTGGCCTGTTCGGTGGTGACGTAGTTGGTCTGGCGGCGCACGTCGCCGGAGACTTCGGTGAGCAGCCGGTCGATCAGCACGTCGGTGCGGTTGACCTCGTCTTCGAGGATGGCGAGCTGGCGGTGGTCCTCGTCAATGGCGCCGGAGATGGCGAAGGCGGACTTGGCCGATTCGGACAGGAACGCCGACATGGTCGAGCTCGAGCCGATGGAGCCGGCGAGCTGGTTCATTTCGGAAACGTCCTGGGCGACGCGGCTGAGGTCGGCCTGGGCACTCTTGAACTGTTGCACCAAGATCGGGTTGCCCGGCGTGGTGCCGACCTGCAGGCGCGCGTTCACCGCGGCGATGGTGCCGTGATAACGGCGCGCGTTGCCGACCAGCTGGCCGCGCAGTTTCTGCAACTCGGCGTTTTGTTGGGCGATGTTGCCTTGCAGGCGCTGCAATTCGTCACGCAGTTCGACGACCTTCTTGCCGACGAAGGTGCCGGTGGGCGCGCCCGGCGTGACGCCGGTGGGAACGAAGTTGCCGGTGCCGAGCGCCGGCTGGCCGGGCGCCGGCGCCTGGTTGGCGGCGGCCGGCTGTGCCGTCTGCTGGCCGGCCTGCGCCTGTTGGCCGGCGGCCGGCTGCGCGGCCTGGGCCTGCTCGGTCGTGGCGGCGGGATCCTCGCCTGTGAGCGAAGGCCAAAGCGAGTCTTCGGAGAACGAACACGCCGATACGATCAGGGCCGAGCTGACGGCCAGAATCCGGAATTTTTTATGACCCATTCTTTAAGACTGCCTTGAGTTGTGGTTGGTCCCCGTCCAGCACCGTAATTGTCATTTTTCTATACAATAATTAATGCCGCATTTACACACGGCCGCCGTGCTTTGGAGCCGCGACGATCCTTGGGTTTGCCGGTGATAGTACTCAAAGGCTTGAGACCGGACAAGTTCCTATTTTTTCATGTCTTTCGTATCATTCAGTACCTTGTCATGGCCGAGAAGCTCATGTAGTGTCCCGCCCGCTCCGAAGCTGGAGCCTGCGCCCGTAGCTCAATTGGATAGAGCGTCTGACTACGGATCAGGAGGTTGGGGGTTCGAGTCCTCCCGGGCGCGCCATTAAAATCAAACACTTAGCTAGATTTTAAGGCTCTAAGAAGTGACTGTGGTACACTCATGGTACACTTTTTTATTCCCTTGTTTCCGATCATCCGCTACGCTTTAGCCGCCACTGAGCAAGGGAGTGCGGGGTGTGGCGACGATACAGGAACGCAAGAGCCGTGATGGCAAGACCTCGTACCGGGCTATCGTCCGCCTGAAAGGGGTGCCGCCGCAGACGGCGACCTTCACCCGAAAGACCGATGCACGTAACTGGGCGAACCGAGTCGAGAACGAGATTCGGGAACGCCGATACTTCCCGAAGGCTGTTGCCGGCAACCACACTTTGGCCGAGGCGATTACCCGTTACCTGGAAGACGTGATGCCGAGGAAACCTCGGTCAGCCTACACACAGACGGGTCAACTGCGATGGTGGCTAGATGAAATCGGGGCCTACTCTCTGGCGGACCTCACACCTGACGTCATCATCGGTGCTCGTGATCGCCTGGCGAAGAAGCCGAACAAGATGGGTGGCAAGCTCTCCACTGCGACGGTGAACCGATACATGGCCGCGCTCTCGCACGTCCTCTCCGTGGCCCGCGATGAATGGCGGTGGTTGGATGAGTCTCCGATGCCTAGGATCGGCAAGCTGAAAGAGGCGAAGGGCCGAGTTCGGTTTCTGGACGACGAGGAGCGCGAACGCCTGCTCATGGCCTGTCGCGAGAGCCAGAGTCCCTACCTATACCCTATCGTCCTCCTGGCCATCTCCACGGGAATGAGGAAGACTGAGGCCAGTTCCTTGACCTGGGACCGGGTTGATCTCGACCGACAGATGGTCTTGCTCCTTGAGACCAAGAGTGATGAGTCTCGGCCAGTGCCCTTGGCCGGGCCGGCGTTGAAAATCCTCAAGGATTTGTCCCGGAAGCGCGACAAGGAGATACCCTGGGTGTTCCCCGGAAAGAGTGGAAAGAACTTCGTCGATATCCGTGCCCCCTGGGAGACGGCACTCAAGAATGCCAAGATCACCAACTTCCGGTTCCACGACCTCCGCCACAGCGCGGCGTCCTACCTCGCTATGAACGGAGCCTCCCCGGCCGAGATCGCCGAGGTCCTCGGGCACAAGTCCTTCGACATGGTGAAGCGCTATGCTCACCTCTCAGAGCAGCACACCGCGAGCGTCGTCGCTTCGATGAACGAGAAGATATTTGGGAATGGCGAAACCTGATTGGAGAAAAGAAGAGGACTATGCCTACACCGAAGACCTGACCGGTGAGGGATGGGCTTGGGAATTCCTAAGACGGAGTCCGACGTATCGCAAGGCATACCAGGAATTTCAGAAAGCCCAATCGAGGCTAATTGAGGAGTATGGCGACGAATGGCGTCGGGACCCTAGAGCCCGGGTAGAAGACCCGCCGAGACGCGAGGGTGAAAATTTAAGAAGCTGGTATAGACGTGTTGATTTTCTGGAAGGAAAAGTCGCTCGTCGATTTTGGCCCGATCAACAAGCGGCGGAACCGTTCGGCCTACGTGGCATGTATGATCCGGACATAGGGATGGAGCAAGACGTCAAATTTCTGAACGGGCAGTTGTTCCCTCAATACCTTTTTCTGGAGGATGACGTTGATACGGTGATGGACGAATATGAGCCTCCGCGTGGTGAGGATTCATGGCGACCGCCTGGTGACATGAGGCTGGTTAGGTGGGACCGAGCACTTGTCGCATTTGATCTAGAACTTTCTATCGAAGGGCAGCTTCAAGACTTAGGAAAGCGCCTAAATACGATCCGTTTAGAACGCGGGTTCAAAAAACCAAGAGCACCGTCGAAATTGACCAAATCAAGGACTCGACACTTGAGGGCTCTGGACGCTTTGGAGGATGGAGCGAAACACTCAGATGTCGGTAAGGCGCTCTTTCCCTCAAATACGAAAGAGGGTAATGGTGACGTTGTTTTGGGTGAATCAAGCCCCATCAACACGGCCCCTGAGAATGGCGACGATGTAGATCAAAAGGTTTTTGAGGATGATCCTGATCCGATTGAACGCTCACGCGAGCTCCGCCGAGAGGCGAAAAAATGGCTCGCTCCCGAAAGGTATTTGCGCTTTCTTTTGATGGACGAATGACGACTTTACTCCCACGGGGGAGTGTCAGTATTGCGGCTCTTCGTGTGGTCGCTTGAATTAGCCTCAATGATCTTGACGCCTTTTGTCGGCCCGGTCTTGGATTTCTTGCTCTGCAGGAAATGCTTCGGTTTCTTATGAGCGTCCATGCGCTTTCGGGCCAGGGTAAGTTTTTGGTTGCGGAGCTCAGACGCGCCTGACCAGAGAGAGTACGAACTTGTCCAAGAGCAAACGTACCTATGCAGGTCTTGATGCCGCTTCTTTCGTTGGCGCGCAGTTAAGCCAGGCACTGAAATCCGGTTTAGTAGAGTGCTGAATATTGACTCGAATTTTCCCCGGCTCTCTTCCATCGGATAGAGCCTGTACATCCCGAGTTTCGGTTTGAAATCGTAGCCGAGGAATCTGAATCGTTCACCTGGTCCGTAAAGGTCGGAGCAGGTTGACCGTAGCGGCCCGGCAGGGTGCTCTAGGAGAGCGTGCCGCAAGGCTTCAATCGTGGATGTTGCATCTGGTTTCGATCTGCTCATGACCATGAAGTTATCCGCATAAGCGACAATTTCGCTCCCCTCTGGGAGGTGTTGAAGCAATGGCGATAACAATAAATCTGAGACGAACGAGGATGCTCCCGATCCTTGCGGCAAGCCCTGCCGGGCCTTCGAGAGGATTTCTGCGGAGATGGGATCGCACTCCACATCATACCACTCGAGGTCAACTACGTCTTCCATGATCCCTGCTCTAAGGGCCATGTGTTTTGTTAGTAGTGTGTTTTTTGTGATCTCCTTCTTTATGTTGAGTAGGTCCGGTATTCGTTCGGCGTTGAACGCGCCGTAGTTGTCGATGATGTCGATCTCGGCGTGATATGAGTACCCGGCCTTAAAGAGTTCCTTCACCTTTGTACAAGCCGCGCCGGCACCGCCGTTGGCGGAGAACTGTCTTTGGTCGACGTCATTTGTGGCTTTCAGAATCGAAAGAGCCATAAACTGAAGTGCTCGATTCTCGACCCCGAAGTCGCATATTACTCGAAAGTCATTGGGGTTGTCGGCCTTCTCTTTAGCGTGGACAAGGACCTCCTCGTCGGTCCCCGTCACCGGATTGAGGCCCTCGGCAATACCTTCATATTTTTTTGTCGATACTTTGCGATGACGCTTAGCGCCCAGGTTTGTTTGGTGGACAGCGTTTAAGCGAACGTAAAAAGACAGAAAGTACCGATGGATAAGACCGCGCAGTTTGTGGACCTCACCGTTCTCATGGGCCTTGCGCAGTTCGAGCCACAACTTGGCTTCATGGATTTTCGCTTTGCCCAGCTTCTTCCGAAGATGCTTTGATGTCTTCATGATTGGATCGCTTCCACTGAGGCAACCTTGATTTCACCAGCGCGTCCCTCGAGCGAAAAAGATCGCGAACTAGTCATGATAGACATCAGCCCTGTTTCCCTAGATGACCGCTGACGATTGCGGCGTCGAGCGCATCAAGGTCGAGCAACACGCGGCGTCCGACCCGCCTGATCGCACCGAATTCTTCGAGGCCGTTGTCCGGAATAATCTCGCCACGGGAGTTGACGCGTTTCTGGGAATGGAAGATCAGATGCCGGCACATCCGTTCGCTGAGCCATTCGTAACCCGGAACAGTATGGGCCTGCTTTGCCGTGGTGAGGCGCAGGCCTCGACGCGTGGTGTCTTCAACGTTCATCTCTGATGTCCTCGTGTCCGTTGTCGCCGCTGATTGACGACGCGATTTGAACACGGAGAAAAAGTTTTGGGAATGTGGCGGCCAACCCCAGGTTATCGGCCCCATACTTTTCACATGTTTCGCGAAGAGCGCTTTGACCTTGACTGTAAAAACCCCCCTTCCTGCCAGTGATAATATTTTCACCAACAAAGTCGAATACGGATTCTGCAGGAGTCACTTACGCCTTACCGCGAACTCGAAACCAGCCCAAACCCGGAAATGGCCAGGGGGGGATTCTTGCAGGAAAAGCCCGAGTTCTGGAAACCTCGCTCCAGGTTCTGAGGGGACCGAACTCGGCTGCGTCAGGGGTCCTTTAGGTTCGCCAACAGCCAGTCCAAAATCTCGACGGCGACCTCGGTCTTGTAGGGTCTGAAAGATTGCGTCGACGAACTCTGGTTGGGCCACCGTCGGTACTGCGTGTGTACGACCTTCGCTGCATGCATCTGCGCCATGAGACGATTTGTCTGTGCGGCGCTGAACCAGTTATTGGATTCACTCATCTGGATGGGGCTGTTCTTGTCCGCCCGAAAGGTCATGTCGGTGCCGGGGTAATGCTTGTGCCCGATGTTGGCGCGGTACTTGCCTTTCGTCGTCGTCGAAATGTTTAAGTTGGCAATTGAGATCGAGCAGTACTTTAGGTCCGCAATGGGGTCGAGGCTGCAATAGGTGCTCCAGTTTCCCCTTGATGTAAGCGCCATCGTACGGTCAGCTCCGCCTTGGATCGTGCCACTGCCGTCGTAGTAAATACGAAAGCTCAAGCCTTTGTAGGTTCCTTCCTCTTTTAACTGTGTTCGACGTTTACCGTCGGTCAAGAATGCGTCGTAGGAACACGTGATGCGTGACGCATCCGACAGCGGCTTCGATGGCCGGATAAGGATTCGCTCCTCAGAAAGTGAGTCGTTGGGAGAAAATCTTCTGGGCACGTCCACACTATCACATTCAATGCCGGCAAACTGCCGCCCTGTATGGCCGGCGAGTCGTTCCGCGATTGGCATTGCCTTCGGTAGCCTTTGTGAAGCGGGGCTAGGTTCGTCGGGCAGCGAGGCTGTCGCCTCCGGTGATGCAGTGACAGAAACGGCAGCGGTACGTTGAGCTGAACATGCATCTACGCCCAGCTTGATCTCATTGATGATACCAAGTCGGGAGAAGTATTCGTAGCTCCTGTAAGCGTCCACTTCGATGGTGGTTTCGTCCCTTTGATGCAACTCGACGAGGAAGACCAACCCAGCGCCTCCGTACCCTTTTGAGTTCACCACCTGGAACTGCTGTTTGTCCGGATAGTGGCGCCAAGTGCTATTGCTCCCAACTGGGCTCGCCTCGTCCATCCACGTTACCAAGCACGAGCCCAGTGCCTTGTGGTCGCCACTGACTAACCACTGGGCATGCTCGCCGCCCTTCCTCAGGTCGCCCATGGTCGCGGCGACACACCCCCCGAGGACGAGGGCCGCAATGAGAGGCATAATGCATTTCTTGACGACTAGGGGACGGCGACTTCTTTCGAGGTCGGCGGGACGTGTAAACAAGCTCATTGTACGCAGTCCCCCGGTTGTCGGGCGTTCTCCAGCCTCCTGGCGATCCGGATCAATCCATCGCGGTCTAGAAGCTGTAGGTCTCCCGTGCCGCCTGAGACGCGGAAAGCATCACCGGAACCACTGCCGACCACCAACATGACACTGCCTTGCTCTTTGAGGCGTAAAGTTTGGCGGGACCCGTCAAAGAACTTTGTGCGGGCGACAAGGCCGTTATCCGTAGTCACAATGGTAGTCTCGCGGCGGAGCCGTTGGTTGCCTGGCACCATGACGTCACACCATCGACCAAGGATCGTACCCGTCGCCAATTGCATTTGGGCTGAGCGCATCCAGATATTTGTGGATGCGATCCTTTCCCATTTCTCTGCTGCCGTCGACGCGGGTATGACCGACAGCATGAATACGGCGGAGACTGCGGCTAGTACCGACCTCTTTAACATCAATAGACGCTCCCCAACACCTGGAGGCCAGAGCCCCCAGCGCGCCCGCTGGAAGTTAGCTTCACATGAACCCTGGTGATCGGGGAGTTAGAAAACCGCACTGAGTCGGCCCCGTGACCTTTAGGCGAGAAGCCCTGGACATACGTCACAGGCTCCCCGACCTCAGTGGTCAAGGGTGGCTTTTGCGGTCCCACCAGACCGCTCAGTGCGGGGTTTCTAATCCCCAGAGCCGTGCGTAGCGGCTCCGGGAATGAGTCTAGCGGATGCGCGTAGGCATGGAAATTGTTGGGCGAAAATACGTCGGTCTCAGTGAAATTGATTTCACTAATAACAAGATTTTAGAATTAGAAGATCAAATAAAAGTGACACCTTACAGAACCCGTTTGACCTGCGTTGGTCCCCAAGTTTTTCCTCTTCTCGTCGGGATTCCGCGTGCATTGAGGGCGCGGTCAAGGCTGCATGGCGAGGCGATAGAACACTCAACCAGAGGATACTGTGGGGTTTCGCCTGGGCACCAGTAGCTGTACCCTCATGCCTGCTTGGTGCATGCGCCAAGCCTTGACGGGAATATACGGCACTTAGGTGTTTGAAACTGCGAGAAGGGCAGATGCGCTCAGACGGAACACCCATTGCAATCTCGGGGAGCACCTCGAAAACGCTGGTGCGCGAGCGGATCGGCGGTAGAGAGGGCCTACACGACGAAGCGTGGTTGCAACGGCTCATCCATCGTCATCCAACCTGTTTACCCATGGATCAAATCGAACCGGGGTTCGCGGTATTGGTGCCAGTGTGTATGGAACTGCCTCTGTCGAGCGGCTACCTCGACAACCTATTGATGACGCCAGACGGCGATATTGTGATTGTCGAGGCCAAGCTGTGGCAAAACCCCGAGGCGCGACGGGACGTCGTCGCCCAGGCCCTCGACTATGCCAATAGCTTGTTCGGCCTAAACTACGAGAAACTTGAGGCCGCCATCCTGAAGGCGGAATTCGACGGAGACAAACCGACCACGCTTTATGGGATATTCGGCAATGCCGACACCTTGGAGGAGCCGGACTTCATAGATGCCGTGAATAGGAACCTACGCAATGGGCGCATTGTCGTTCTAGTGGTCGGCGACGGGATAAGAAGTGAGGCTGAAACCCTGGTGGAGGGGCTGCAGGCTCATGCCGGCTTTCACTTCACATTCGCATTGGTCGAGTTGGCGGTGTTCCGAGGGGCGACTGAGGACGACCTTGTGGTTATGCCTCGCACCCTCCTCAAGACGTATATGGTCGAGCGCGGGATTGTTCGCATTGAGGATGGACGTACCGAGGTGGTGTCGGCTCAGACCGATCAAGACAAGAAGCCAATGAATCCACGTCAATCGATAACGTCTGAGCAATTCTTCGAAGCCATGCGCGAAAGGCACCCCGATTTACCCGACAATCTCCAAGGCTTTCTGGACAAGCTGGCTTCGCTAGGCGTCTACCCTGAGTTCAAGCGGTCACTGAATCTCAAATGGGACCCACCATCCGGCAACCCCGTCAACCTCGGGTATATCATGCGGAACGGGCAGCTCTGGACGGATGCGACACCTTGGTCCGGTACCGACCCCGCGATTGCCCGAGCTTACGCCGACGACGTGGCCAACATGTTCGGCGGCCAGGTTGCGGTGCGCGACAACGGCAATTTCTATGTGGCGATCAATGACAAGGCACCACGTATCGAGAATCTAGTCGATCATTTCGATTCCTGGTTCGATGCGATTGAGCGATTCCAGCAGCATATGCGAGAGCATGCCGCCGAAGAGATATGATCAGGGGGAATAGGTGAAAACAATTCGAGAGGAGAGCATTGGTCGGGCAACTCTGCGCCTTGTCGAGACAGGGACCGGATATGCCGGCGTCATTTTGTATGACGGCAAGTTGAAGGCGCGTGTCGATGGAGATGGTCCGGACGAGGTATGGGACAAACTCCGGGCAGAAGCGGCAAAGAGCAGCCCTGACTATTTTGGATTTGACGGGGCAAGAAACCGTTTTCTTACGTTCTTTCCGGGAGGGTTCACCTCGGAAGAATACATGGGCCAAGAACGAAATTACAAAATCGAAGCCAAGGAAATGCTCGATGACACCGTGCCGCTCGAGGCAGCGAGAAGCGGTACAGGACTTGGCGATGCTATCCGGACGGTCTTCAACAAGACCAATCTCTTGTCACCTTTTGAACTGGTGCGTCTAAAAGACGTACTCAGTGGCGACCAAGCCGATCCATTCGTCAGAGGAGCTGCGAAAATGGCTTCTGGCGAGATCGAGGAGGGGCTTCGTGAAATGGAACAAGCCCTGAAGCCGCATGACGTCGCCAAGTGGACGGCGGTCACATACCTTCCGTTTCTTTGGCGTCCGACCGACCACATGTACTTAAAACCTGAGATCACGAAGGATTTCTCGGAGCGGGTCGGGCACTCATTCCATAACAACTACGAGACACAGCTTAAGGCAGAGGTGTATGAGAGCCTTCTCGATTTGGCCGATACCACTGCTGCCGAGATATCGACGCTAGGTCCGCAAGACCGAGTGGACGTCCAGAGCTTCATGTGGATCGTCGGAGCCTACGATCTGGAACGCGATATGCCGGGAAGGGAGTGATAGTGACATGACGCCCTTTCTGCATTTGTGAGACGACGGAGCCAATGGAGGATCAGAGTTTGTATTCGGAACATCTCTGCAAATTTTTGGAGCTCAGTGACGAGTCCCATATTTGGCCAGGAGCGAAAATCGCAAACTGGTGGTCCGATGTATTTCCCAATCGACCGACGAAGCTGCCGTTCGATAGGGTTTGTCGCGATGAGCTTAAAAACATTGCCCGTGTCGACTCGCCATTCTCTGATCTTGAAGTGTTTGTTGCAATTATGGCGTGGGGTGGAATGCGCCGAAACAACGGACGGCGTTTTGCGATGAGCGGTGACCTTTCACAAACATGCGAGATCATCGGTGGGCTCAGAGAGGGAAAGCTCGATAGAGGCGACGCTTTTTCGCGCTTCTTCGGCATGAGGAAAAGTGGCCGCCTTAGCGGTGTATCCGCCGCGTATTATACGAAGCTCATCTTCTTCTGCGGTGCAAATCATAATGGCTACATCATGGACCAGTGGACCTCTAAGTCGGTGAACTTGATCTGCGAAGACCCCGTTGTTCACCTCACATATGCGGGGCATGTCAGCGACAAGAACGATGCAGGCACTTACTCGGAATTTTGCGATGTCATCGAGGAATTGGCTCGCAAGGGAAAGTGGACCCCTGAAAAGACCGAGATGCGCTTGTTCTCTCACGGAGGGCGAAAGAAGGGGGCTTGGCGACAATACGTCGTTGACCACAGTTGACTTGATGCTGATCACCTAGCATTGGGGAAAAGTGATGACCTTCATCTTTTACGATACAGAGACCACAGGGCTATCGGCGGGCTTTGATCAAATCCTGCAGTTTGCGGCCATCATCACCGATGATGATCTCAATCCTGTTGAGGAGGTCAACCTTCGTTGCCGCCTCCTGCCGCACGTCATCGCTTCTCCAGGGGCACTGGCAATCACCGGTGTGCGTCCCGCCGACATCGCTGGTGCGAACCTGTCCCACTACGAGATGATCCGCGACATCCGCGCCCTGGTGGAGCGCCACGCCCCCGTCGTCATGGTCGGCTACAACTCCATCAGCTACGATGAGAACATGCTGCGCCAGGCGTTTTATCAGACGCTCAATCCGATCTATCTGACCAACACCGGCGGCAACACGCGTATGGATGTGCTCAACCTTGCTCACGCGGCGTCGGAATACGCGCCGGGACTCTTGTCTATTCCCACCAACGCGAGGGGCAGGTCGGTGTTCAAGTTGGACCAACTAGCCCCCGCCAATGGCTTGATGCATGAAGATGCGCACGAAGCCATGTCCGACACCCAAGCGACCCTCGACCTAGCGCGGATGATCCGGAACGGTGCGCCCGAGGTCTGGGAGGCACTCTACGCTGCGCGCTCGAAGCCGTCCGCGCTCGCCTTCATGGAACGCGAGGAGGTGTTCTGTGCCACCAACATGCGTTTCGGGCAATCGTCGATCCTGGCGACACGGATCGGGGCCAACCCGGAGAACCCCTCTGAGGTCGCCGTGTTCGATCTCACACATGACCCGGCCCACTACTTGGACATCGCCCGGGGCGACATGCCGAGCCTCCTCCGCACCACGCCGCGCCCGATCCGCACCGTCAAAGCCAACCAGCAACCCATCCTTGTTCCCTATGGGCTCAGTAATGACCATGTGGCGGGGAACGACTTGCCGGAGGACCTGCTTCGGGAGCGGGCAGCCCAAGTGCGCGCGCACCCGAACTTCGAAGAGAAGGTTGTCCATGCTGTCGCGAACCGATATCCGCCATGGGAACAATCACCTCATGTTGAGGCGCGGATATACGAAGGGTTCCCGAGTCGGGCTGATGAAAACCTCATGGTCGATTTCCATCGGCGGCCATGGGAGGAACGAATAGCCATTGTCGATCAATTCCAAGACGAACGATTACGGGCTCTAGGCGAAAGATTGGTTTGGGCCGAACGTCCGGATGTGCTCTCGGAGGAGGCCAGCCAGCGCCTCGATGCATGGCAGCGGAATCGATTTCTTGCCGGCGGTGATACGCCTTGGTTGACCATCGGAAGGGCCTTCGATGAGCTCGCGGAATTGCGGACCACGGGGCGAGGCGATGCCGATTTGTTGGGGGAGGTCGAGGGATATCTGCGCCAATTGTCGACAGAGTTCTCTTGAGCTGAATCGAGTAGCGCTCGGGCGGTGCTCTGTTTCGTTTCACCTTGTTCGGAGCACCCTGACCCAGGGAGACTTCCGGTTACTTTTCGGGCGGGGATTTCGTCAATAGCCGCGATACCTGGGTTGCTGTCCAGCATCCGCCTCGGCGAGCAGGTATGCCTCGGCTGTTCAAGTTTGCGGCGATGCCGCGCAGACTATCCACCCCTTCGGCCCTGATCTCGTCCAGCGTCGGGGCAAGTAAAGCGGCGTAGTGTTGGGAGTCCTCCCTGCGGGCCTCGGCGGAGCGCTGGACGCCCGTCTTCCTCCCCGCCGGGGTGAGGTTCCCGGGTGAGCCAAGTTTCACTCCACGCGCCTTGGCGGACTCAAGCGCGGCCTTGGTGCGTCGGGAGATCATCGCCGCCTCTTCCTCGGCCACCATGGCCATGATGCCGACCGTCAGCCGATTGGCCGCCGGCATGTCGCAACAGATGAAGTCGATCCCGGCCTCCTTCAGTCCCAAGAGGAAGTGCGCGTTGCGGGCCAGCCTGTCGAGTTTGGCAACCAGGAGGGTGGCGTGGTGGACTTTACAGGCGGTCATGGCGCGCTCAAGCTCGGGCCTGTCCGCCCGGCGTCCGCTCTCAACTTCCGTGAACTCGGATACGACCTCGCCCGATTCGCCTAAAAGGAACTCTGCGACGGCTCGCTGCTGCGCTTCCAACCCTAACCCCGACCGCCCCTGCCGGTCCGTGGAGACCCTGTAGTAGGCAACAAACCTGTGCCTTAGGGCGTCAATCATCTGGTGCTACATCACCTTCAACGGAGGTTTAAGCTAATGTAACGGATTGGGATTCCAGGTCAATTATGGGTTCCGGAGTGGAGGGGTTCGGTGTCGAAAGCTATTGCGGACGGAAATATAGGTTCCTGCCGACTTCGGGGCTTAACCTAGGTTTGCGTCTTTTCTGATCCAGCGGTTTCCATGCTGTCATCCCAGTCGCGAACAGTTACATAACACAGCGAATCAGACCGTCCGGACGGGTTCTATAATGTTGTTTTCTTCCAACAAGACTGATGGCAAAGAAACACTTCTTGCAGTGCATGAGCTTGGTGCCGATTACTGTGCATTGACGAGGAAGATCTATAAGTACTCGCGACGGTGAAAGGATTTGTTACAGACGCTGGTCAGTTTGTGGGCAAACTGGAACTTAAGCGAGGGTATTCGGCAGTTCGGATCTACGAGGAGGGGGCAGGACCATCATCAAGAACGAGTTTGAGAAAAACCGCAGTCTCCGATTTATCGGCTGGACTATCAAAATAATGCAACTTCAGACAGAGAAGTGATCTTGCGACCAATGGTCGCCGGGCAGAGGACCTTCTTCGTCACCGAGCACAAAAGATATCTCCGTTCCGTCGCAGAAATCGCCGACAATGTGAATTGACGGGTCTTTGGCGACGATGGTATTTGCTTCATCCGGTGCGGCTGAGAATAGAAGTCCGAAATCCGGCGAGGTCGAGAGTGCCAGATCAAACACATTCCGGCCAACGTGACGTGCGACCTCGGCAACCACTTCGTGAATGGGCAGCTTGCTGCCGTCGATCACGGCACCTACGGTACTTGCCTCGCAGATACTGCGAACTGTAGTGGAGAAACCGTCGCTCGCATCCTGAGCAGCGACCCTCAACTCGCTGGCTACCAGTGCCGGGCCGAGGCCAAGCGGAGGCGACGGTCGACGCCAAGCGTTCAACAACAATGCTTCTCCGTCGTCTGCAAGCGACGTGCCGGCGTGATCACTGAGAAAATAGACTTGAGCTGCCCTCGAAAGGCCAAGGTTGCCCGAGAAACATAGCTTGTCGCCCGGACGCGCGTTGCATCGTCGCAGCGCCTTCGCCGTTTCGACAAACCCGAAGGCGGTCCCGGTCATTACAAATTCGACAAACGTTCCCGTGTCTCCGCCAATGAGCGTGGTGCCGTAATACCTGGACGCGGCCTTTAATGCCTTCAGGAACTCGACTTGAACAGATTCATCGGTGCCCTGGGGATAACGGAACACGTCGAGAAACCCGGCCGGTTTCGCTCCCATGGCTTCAATATCGCTGACGTTGGACGCAACCAGATAATACGCTAGATCGGTAAATGACATATGACCCGCTTCAAACATGTTAAATCGGGTGCCTCGGATAAAATCTGTGGAGATAGCAAGGCTTCGGACTTCGTCGATTGGAATTAACGCCGCATCGTCGAAATTTGACCGGTCGATCAGCGAAGATTTCTGATCCATCGCGGACCCCTGTAACAGCTCAAAGATCTGCGCTTCACTGAGCATGTGATACCTCCGGTCTAATAAGGTTGCGTTACCAACATCAATCCAGTTCAGGATCAATGCCGAGAAGATCGGGATCGTGCTCGATATGAAAAACCAGCCAAGACGCCAATCGGATGACTGCTGCCTTCGGTGCGAACTTGACATCGAGAAGCTGCATAACGCGAAGGAATAGGATCACGTAATACTGCTTCAACTGTTCGCGCATGACCTCAATCGCTACTCCATCGGCTCCCTTGAGTCCGCGTGTAAAGGAGATCGAACTCTTCGCGTATTGGCGCAGCCGGCAAATCGCAGCGAAACACGCTTTCTCGGAGGCATTCAGATAGTCATACTCGCCCTCCTTCTCGTCACTGCCAAAAACGCGATCTATGAATTCCGACTTGCTCGGCATGTCAAAATTGTCTTTTGGGACTATGCCTTTGTCGCCAGTCACCCAGTCCTGCTCGGCGGTGTCCATGATCTTGGTGATCACTTTCAGATCGACATGATCGAGAAACAAAAACAGGATCAAGGACACCTCGAACACCGCGATATCAATGAACATGTGGCGAGCATCATCGGCATTCTCGAAGTCGATTAGGGTGACTTCGTCTGTATCTCGATCTTCATCAGCAAAAGTCGCAACGATGATATTCTTTTGATGGATATCGCCATGGGTAGGCGCGTTGAAGACCGCTGAATTGATGGTTCCTGCCCTTTCGTCGATCTGATCCAGGAAGTTGTAGGCTATTCGGGCCTCCTTGTTCAGGTTGACGCTCTTGCGGGTGCCGATAAACGATGGCGCACAGTTCTCGGCTGCGACCTTCTTGATGTCATTGTAGCGCTCTGGTCCGAAAAACACCTGACTCCAATGATAGGGGGCTTCTTCCGCGTTCTTGCCCTTGGCCGGCGCAGAGAAACCATAGCTTCTCTTCTTGAACATCGCGTCAATCTTCTGAATCAGAAAATCGGCACCGTTCTTGATATCGGTCGGGTTTTTAAATTGATCAAGCAGCAGGGAATCTAGGGGAAGAGCATCGTCAACTCGACCCTTTATAGGGTACATGGTGCCGAACGTAAGGTCCTCACATATGGTTTCTCCGGCATCCGTCTCATAGCTAACGGGTAAGGCTATTTTCAACGGATTTTTGACCACCGGAAGCCAATCGCCCACCTTACTTTCTTTTGCCCGATTGTACTCACGGTTCGCTCGATTGAAGCGGTGGCGGGCACGGGTCTCTTGCTCGGAATTGTCCGTCTTCTCCGTGCCTTTCAAGATGCTCTTGGCGCCGAACTGCTCGATGGCCAAACCGGCGTTCCGCAAGATGCGCGCGATAAAGATACTCTTGCCGTCCTCAGGCTCCGAACCGCGTTCGTATGCCCGAATGATTACGACCCGGAAGTTGTCTTGGAAACGGTTGGCGTCGTGGATCTCAATATGCCAGCCATCAAGGCTGTCGTTCGCACCTTGTTCCTCGCCGAATAGGCCTCGCTCAAGTGTTCCCTTTAGCGCATTCGTTTCGCTGGGGGTGATATCCCGGAGAACGCCGAATGGCGATTGCCGTTTGATGGCGATATCGTGACGCCACTGAATCCACCGGACGTTTCCTTCCTCGTCGAAGAAATCCTGGGTCGGCAGACCGCTTCCCTGAGCGAACTCTTCGAAACCATTGCGGAGTTGCTCCAAAGTACCTAGTGGCTCTTTCTCATCAACATCCCTGGCGTGACCGAGAATTGCCCCAAGCGCAATCGGCGGCGGAGCATTGTCCGCTAGATACTTCAATAGGAGCATAGGCTTGCTTGCATCAACCACCTCCGCGCGCTTGTTTTTGCCGAGTGTAATGGGATCGCTGATTTCAGCGTCGGCGGTCAACGGGGTTACAAAAAAGTTTTGCTGCGTCCTCCTCATCGCTGCTTCGAGCGCGTCATAGAGATCCGACCACTTCAAACCGTCCTTGTATCCCGTCGCGAGGAAATTGAGCAAACTTGTTGTCAGCAAGCCTCCACCCATCGGATACTCTTTCGCATCTCCCACGGCCGCCTGAACGACGTATGTCTTTGCCAGCGTGTCCGGTTCGGAGAGTTTTATCTTTGCTTTGCCAGCTTCACAGGCATCGATAATGATCGTCAGAAATTTGCAGCAGGATCCCAAGTTTTCGACGATTTTGGCAACCGTTAAACCTTGCTGGGCAGTTGTGTCTTCGTCCTTCTGGAGCGGGACGGGATACCACTTCCCTTTGTCCGCGCCATCACCTATCACGGCGCCGTGACCGGCATAGTATACTAGTACGTGATCAATTGGGTTGGTTTCGTCGTGCTGCTTGGCAACGTTATCAATTGATGCGGCGGCATCATTCGCCGTGCCATTGATGACGAAGCCTTCGATATCCCATCCATCTGCCTTGAGATAGTCGTAGACGCTCGTGCAATCGCGCAGCACTCCATAGAGCGGGCCGCCTCGATCATAAGGATAGCCCTGATTCGCAATAATGATCGCCTTTTTGTCCATGTGACTACTTTCACAATATTTCCATCTTTACGTGTTATCACGATTGGCATGGATGGCAAAGTTTTGTTGAACATTGACGCGCCATCACGCTACGTGACAAACAGCGAATTTCGCCCTAGAAATCGAATATTAAGGGTTTCACGATGCTATATATAGTGTACAAGGTTGAATTGTCCCTGGGCGAAAATCTCGGCGCGCACGGGCGCGACAACATAGAGAGTTGATGGGTTGATATCCGCCGACGAGCCCCTGAATAAGCAACCGCCATACGCTCACAACACGTGTTGGTTATGTGAACCCGACCGGTTTACGTTGAACGCCGCACTTGGATTGCCCACAGAGGAAACTCGGATTGCGCGGTACGCCCATTGGGGTGTGGCCGTTGATATCGCACCGTTGAAGGCTGGGCATCTGCTGGCTACGCCACATGTTCACGTCGAACGCTACGTGGACTTATCCCACGATCAGGCATTGGAGTTGCCCCACATCCTGGATGCCCTGAGCTCCTACACCCGTTCAATCGCTTTCGAGTTCTGCGGCCCCGCTACCAAGCAGCGCGGGTGTGTCAGCCATACCCATTTTCACGTCTTGCCGGTCGATGCCGGACAAGAGCTGCCCACTGCAGCGCTCGTTTCGCGCATGATGCCTGAACCGGACGGCGCGGTTTGCCATGGTAACGCCGGCCCACTCGGCAGGGGTGTTCACATCCGGGTCCGCTGGAACGAACAATGGTATATACTGTATGGTGAGCGAGAGGCTGAAGCGTTTCGCTGCACGATCGAACAAACCATCGCTGGGACGAGCACTTCTTGGCGGGAGAGGCTTGCAGATGATGAAGAAGAAATCCGCAATCGCATCACCGACAGTATTCGAAGATTCGAGGCATACACCGTCGCGGTCTAAAAAGCTTTTGGACATCGGTGAACAAAATCTCGTAGAGAGGTTTATCCTGCCGCGGTTTGTGGGCATCCGACACGCCTTACCAACCGCTGACGACTGCGCAGTGATCGAACTGCCGCCAGGACATGTTGGGTTGTTTACGGCGGATCCTTCTCCAACTCCCGTTGTCTTCGAGCTGTTCGAACCAGACTACTATCACTACGGCTGGCTACTGGTTACAATCAATGCAAGCGATGTGTCAGCGATGGGCGGGACGCCACACGCATTAACAGTGTCGATCGACGCGCCGTCGAATATGACGGTCTCGCAATTCGACCGATTGCTTGACGGAATCGCGGATAGTGCCCGCCATCACCATGTTTCTGTGGTTGGCGGTAACGTGCGGGATCGCGAGCAATTCGCGGTACACGGATCGATGGTCGGACATTGTGCACCTAGTGAGATACTTACGCGGCACGGTGCCGAAATCGGAGATGTGATCCTAGCGTTTGGCGATTCAGGTGCATTCTGGCTTTCAGTTCTTAAGGCGTTAGCGCAGGGGTTCAAAGCCGCGACTATTGATCCGCGTTCGCGAGCAGCGCTACTCGCACCGACCGGAAAAGTCACTGTCGGACGTTTCCTTGCACAGGACCCTGATGTCATTTGTGCGACTGACGCATCCGACGGCTTGCTCGGTGCTGCCGAGATCATTGCAACCGCCAGCGGCAAGACCGTGTTGATCGAACCAGAGTTACTCCGGCCAGATGTCTGGCAATTGGCGCTCGCGGAACAGTCTGGCGTCCGCTATCCCGCGGCAGCGTTGGCCTGGGGCGATTGGCAGTTGGTTGCCGCTGTTCCGGGAGCAGCTCTCGATCGTGTTCAGTCGTTCTCTTCGAACCAAGGCATCCAATGCCAAATCGTCGGCCGCGTCGTTTCGGCAGAAGCGGGGCGGCTGGATTTCAGATCGACCGGTCAGGCGACGGAGTTGTCCAGCCTGGTCTCGCGCCGATTCAGTGCACAGAATGAGACCAAGACGTATCGAGACTGGGCGGCCCATCTTACGTCCCTGAACATATAGACGTGTTTAGGCGCGGGATTTTTTTTGCGGTGCGTCAGGCGTAGCGTGCGAATTTTCGAAACAGGGCATCTTGCGGGCAGCGGGCGGCATTTTGGCGCCTGTATTGGGAATGCTCGGCTGCAGGTTGCCATTGTCACAGTTTGAAGCGCCGGAATCCGTCGACCTCAGCAGGGTAGATGACCGAATAACCGTGGTCGTTCTGCCACTGCTCATTGTCCCACACTTCGGTCTCCTCGGACCGATAGTTGAATACGATGGTCGGATTGTCGCCGCCGTACTTAATAATTCGTGCCATGGTCTCGCAGTCCGGATGCTTGAAATACGACCCATTTGTCGAGATTAGATATGCTGGACATTCGATTAGCTTCAGGAGTTCATTAGATAGGTTCTTTTTGCTGCCGTGATGGGCGGTTTTGAAAGCGTCGAGTTTGACAGGTTCGCCGCTGGGGCCGGCAAAGCGGGTTAGGCTCTCGATCAGCAAATCGACGTGCGCGTCGCCCGCAAAAAGCACGCGCCGCCCATCGTATTCGGCAATGAAGGCGATGCTGGAACCGTTCGGCTCTGAGTGGTCACTGCGAAACGGCGAACTGGCGAGGTCATCGATATCGATAGAACCGAGCACCTCAAACCCGTCGAATTCTTCGTCCTCAGAATCGACACCGGCAATGATGCCAGCCCTTTCGCATTCTCGTTCCCATTTCGGCCTGAGATCACCTAGCTTCTCCCGATTTGGCGAGAGCAAGGTGAGCGACATCTCACCCGGCAGGTCGATGCGCGGCAACGGACCGTCGTCTGGTACACACACAGCCTTTTGGTCAAAGGCGTTGTTCCAAGGCCAGCCGTTATCTGTGATGGCTTCGGTCAAGATCTCACCCTGTCGGGCGCTGAAGGTCTCGTACTCGCTCAGATGATGGTACCCGTTAAACCAAAGGTCGTTGAAACGAAGCGGCGGCGCGGCGTCCTCAATGAGCTCCAGAATTCCTTCTATATGATCCCGGTCGACATGAGTGACAATCGACAGCTCGAACTCGGTGGGGCCATCGCCGAGGTGTTCCTTCAGATCCGTGTAGGTCGCTGAGCGCCCATAGTCGATCAGGATCCGGCGAGGCGCTACTTCGTCACCGTAGCTGACCACGATACAATCACCCTCCCGGGCAGGAAACATGTCAATCGTGAACATCGTGCTCTCCTATCAATCAGAGGGCCGGCGCAATCTTATTGAAGTAAAGATCTCATCCATATTTGCGCGCCGCGCGACAACGTTGACGGTTTTTGCCATGCTGGCCAATTCTCTATCGTCTGGATCATGCGCAGAGAGCCGGGTCAAACCGTCCAGCAGCATCGTGATGCCAAGTGAATAGTACGGGAGGCCCCGACGATAGGCGCGAGTCAATACCTCATTAGCGCCGTCGGCGTCGCCGGCGCGCATGCGTAGAGAGCCCCGCAGGATCATTCCGTCGGGCAAATCCTTGAACCACTCAGATAGGTTGTTGATCCAATTGTACCAGTCGGCGTCTGGTTTGCCGGCTGCCGTCGCCACCAACAGATAGCCGCCAGCAGCAGCGGCCAGGGGGTTTGACCGTTTGGCGTAGAGCATATCTCGTGCGGCAGTGAAAACACGGGCGCCGTTAGGGAAGTCGCCTCTCCCCATGTAGGCCAGCGCCACGCCAAAATGGGGGTCGGCCACGGAGACGGATACCCGGAACCCTGCGCGGTTCGGCCGATGGCGGATGAGAAGCTCAACCGGCACGGGTTCGCGAGATTCCACGCTGAACCACGGTGCGGGCAGAGAGACCAGTTCAGAGGATGTCCGGTCGGCCAGCCACAGATAAGACCGGCGCTCTGTGTGGATGTCTCGAATCCGGAACAGGGCGTGTAGTTCGTCCGCCGCGACTTCTTCGCCAACGCGCGTCAGTGGCATGACTTCTGCCAATGGTCGGGCTTTCCCAACCGGAACTTCCAGGCCCGCCGCAATGTCCTCGAACTGCATGCGAAAACCGTCACCGAGACCGGTTAGAATTTGCGGTGCTGGCTCTGGGATTGATCCGCGGGCCGAAGTGTCTGGTTTGCCCGATTCTGGTGATGTGGCGGGTGATGGTCCCACAGAACGCGTCTGAATTGCGGCATACGGCTCCCTCGCCGGCCGCCCACCCGGTAGTTCACCCTTCGACCTCTCGACCTCGCCTGCGTACCGGGCTGCACTGGCGACCTTGCCGGAGAAGTGCTGCCAGCCTAGCCACTCCCTTGGCGGGGGTTGGGTAGAGAGCACTACCTCTTGCTCGCCGGATTCGGGCTCGATGATGATGTCCTTGATCAGCAATTCGCCCGACGGTAGGTCGGCCTCGATCAGGTAGCGGCCAGGCGATAGCTCGTCGATTTGGGCCGGTACGTCGCTGAAACCGACGGGCACGATTACGGTCAGCGGGCGAACGCCTTTGACTCGCTCACCTATCTCGTCGGCGACCTGGCGAACCCGCGTAACGATCCCGCCCACCCGCGGCTTGGCGCTCGTCCGGCCGTCCATCCGAATACTAAGGACCGTCATGGCTGAACCCCCAGCTTGATGCGACGGTAAGTCGGCCGCACGTAATCCGATTTGAGTGCACCCCGAAAGGCACCTCTACTGAATGTCGCCGTGAAATCGTAACCACCGGGCAGAAGTTCAAGGTTCCAGGCAGCCGGGTCGGGGCTGCCAATGGCTGGGCGGTTGTGAACGACGTTCCCCAGTTGAGTGCATGTCAGATCCGCATCCGCGATGGCTTGCACTGGGTCGCAGGAAACGACCACTGGCACCTCAGGCTCGCTGAGCAAGTAGTGCAGGAAGAATGTCGAATGGCTGGCGCTCTGCGGCACCTGAACCTTTGGTGTGTTTTCTTCATCCATATAGAAATCGAGTGCGCGATGGAGACTAGTGGTGTCGACCCGCCAATCGCCTTCCGAATCGTCCGCACCGGCACCGTTCAAGCTCTTGATTAACGCGTTGGCAAACACGCTGGGTTTATTGGGTTTCGCGTAAGCCTGTTGCCCGCCAAGCGTCGCATAGAAGATTGACGCCTCGCGGGGACGGAGGGCATTGTTCCGAATCCCGGGTAGAATAGGCACTTCGCCCGCGTGGCCTGACGATCCAATCAGAGTATCGGAAGACAGTCGACAGGCGTCGATGAAGTACGCCTGCTCTGCCGCCTTGCAAGTGTCCATGCCCAGATGCAATTTTCTGAAGTCGAGCGCTCCTTCCAGCGGGTTGGCGTCGGTAGCGCCGTAGTCTCGGAGAATCAGGGCGTAGTCAGTTCCCTCAGAGATTCCGTGGCCGCAGAAATAGAAGATCAGCAAGTTATCTTCGTCCGAATTGCCGTCAGCGAACCAGTCCCGAGCCGCTGCCTTGACGTTACGGTGGTCCGCTGCATCGACCGGGATCGCCACCGTCGAACCGGGCCGGATGTAGACTTGGCTGTTCGCATCGGACAATAGCAGACGAACGCTCGCCAGCGGCGTATTTGTGTTGTTGAACGAATCGATCAACCAGTCGGCAACGACACGTGCAGAAAGCGTTGGCGAGCCCAGCTGGGTCATGCCATCGTCGGCCCGTGTTCGTGCGCCGCTGCCACCTGGCAGGTGCGGATACTCGCCGACTCCGATGACCAGGGCGTAGGTGGCCGGTCCTGGCTGTACTCTACGATAGACCTCAGTCATAGGGAACGCTCCGGATAAGGCAGTTTGCCGACCTTTGCTCCCCCTGGCAAAAGATACCGCCGGATAGCCGTGTCGGCGATGGCGTATCCCCAGTTGATCAATCTCTCCTGCTCAACATCGCTGAACGCGTTAATACGCGTGCGGATATTCGCCATAGACCGTGTGATGTTGCTGTCGTTCAAGATGGGCGGCTCGCAGCCAGCCTTTTCCAGCCCGTAATTGGCGATCTCGGAAGCGATGCCCCAGTAGGCACCCTGGCATTTGTTTTGCTGAAACTTGCGGATCAACATTCTCTTGCGCAACGCCCGGTTCTGTTCGACGGAGATGTTGAGCGTCTTTACGACTCGCGCAATCTGGCTCATCCGGGTCCAGAATGAAACCTCTTGAACCCCGAACGGAGAGCCGGCATCGCTGACCAGGACCGGACTAAAGTCGTTCCACAAACGCTCCAGCCCCATGTTGTCGTAGATTCCTCCGTCACCCAATCGCATGGTTTGGCGCAGCGATTTTGTTTCATAGAGATCGCTGTACCTTCCCCGCTGCCAGGCATTGAGGGGAAGCTTTAGGGTCATTGGAATGTAGACCGGTGGGAAGGCGCTTGAGGTGGCAACCGCTTTCGCAATCGGCAGGTCAGGGGCCGCAGCACTTCCCAGTCGATAATCAGCGATCCCTTCGCGGGTAAACCGGACACTGACCCCGGTCTCCAAGTTCGTGCCGTAAATTATGAACTCTGGCCCGTCGCCAGATGCCGGTAAATCTCTCAGTGTGCGACCTTTAAACAAGTACTTGTCGTAGCGTTTAGCCAGCAATTCACTTGGATGGTGGAATGGGCTCGCGATCCCCCCGACGATGGTGCGAACATCCACGTTTCGCGCACAGAACGAGCGGAGAGGTTTGACGACTAACTCTTCAAAATTGCTGGCTTCACCATCTGCGTCGAAGGCGAGATCTGCCCAGCTCAGGGCGAGGTGCGCCGATGTGATTGAGCCGCCCGAAACACTTGTAACCCGGCCCAAACTCATCAGCAAACCGATCTGATTTAACCGCCATAGGCCGCCAATGTGAAAAAGAGTTGCACGAAATCCACCGCCGGACATCGCCAAACCGGGCGCTCGCAAATTGGGTTTTGTTAACTCCGATTCTGTCATGAAGTGTCCTTGCGCGTATAACACCAGAGTAAAGCTATGGCGCTCTTCATTCAATCAAGAAGAGTGGTGTGCCTTATGTCGGCTTTTCCTATCAATCCGTGAGCAACTGTGCGGGCGTCGCACAAGTAAGCTTGATGATCTTGGGGCAAGATAATCCGAGGTTGTGACATGTCAGATGGACATAGTTGTTGGTTCGGACACAAGTGCAACCACGCAAGTGCCGACTCATCAGACTCTCGGGTAACCGCCTGCGGCCCCACAAAACTTAGGTGACGGCTCAAACCCAATTTCGAAACGGAAAACAATCCCCTTGCGAAATCTTATATGGAGCTTGTCGCAAGAATACAGCGCTCAGTATTGTGCCTGTGAGGACACCAATTAGAAATCGACCTTCATGCAGGCAGACTTTCAATTGACCAGATATGCCTGAGTGACATCGAGACCGCTTCGAAAACCCCGGGCTATGTAACGCTGGGCTCGCCGTAGTCTGATACCCAGCTATTCTATGCCAACGTTCCGGCTCAATCGAAGGGAATGTGCTCATGATAGCATGGGGCGCCAATCAGAGGATTCAACGACCAGCTATTAAGGATTAGGCTCAGGACCCATTAATTCGGCTTTTACGTTTTTCGCGGATTATCCTTCCATCATTCACGGAGGGACATGACATGAGCGATCTATTCTGGCTGACGCCGGCGCAGTTGAAGCGTATCGAACCTCACTTTCCGCTGTCGCACGGTGTTCCCCGTGTTGACGATCTCCGGGTAGTCTCAGGCATCATCCACGTGATCCGCAACGGGCTGCGCTGGCGCGATGCACCGAAGGACTACGGGCCGCACAAGACGCTGTATAACCGCTTCGTCCGTTGGAGCCGCATGGGTGTGTTCGACCGCATCTTCGCCTCGCTTGCCGGCGAAGCCGGGCCGCCGGAGCGGTTGATGATCGACGCGACGCACCTTAAGGCACACCGGACGGCGGCGAGCTTGCTCAAAAAGGGCGCCTTCCCCGCCGTATCGGACGCACCAAGGGCGGCCTGAATTCAAAGCTCCATGCCGTCGTCGACGGCGATGGTCGGCCGCTGATCCTTCTTCTCACCGAAGGCCAGATGAACGACCACAAGGGCGCCAAGCTGATGTTCGAGGCGCTGCCCAGCGCCGCCGTGATGATCGGTGACAAAGGCTACGACTCAGACGAGTTCCGAAACGCCCTGGCCTCAAAGGGGATCGATGCCTGCATCCCGCCGCGCAAGGGCCGAACGACCATCCATGCCTATTGCAAAACGCTCTACAAACAGCGCCACAAGGTCGAGTGCATGTTCGGAAAACTAAAGGACTGGCGGCGCATCGCGACCCGGTATGACAGGTGCGCCCACACATTCTTCTCTGCAATCTGCATCGCCGCAGCCGTCATCTTCTATCTCAATCAATGAGTCCTGAGCCTAATTAGATTGTGTGACACAAGCTTAAACGTTGGTTTAAGTAACTGTAAAGACGAAAGGTTTTAGGTCAACCTTGATGTTTTGCTGACGAAGAAAGTTGTCAGGATTTTTCGAATCCTGGCAAAGACGCGAAACGTTACATGCTTGCCACAGGGACGAACAACATGCCGCAGTGGGACCTTGGCACTAGAAGGGCGCGTTTTATTTTGCGGTGGAGAGCTCTATCGCGGCGGCGGCGATGATCTCAGTTGCCTTTTCGATGTCATCTAGCTTGGTGTTTCGGCCGATGCTGAAACGGATGCACTCCTCCGCCTCTTGTTCAGACAAACCTATAGCGCGTAGGACATGAGAAGACTCTGGCGTGCCAGATGTGCATGCCGATCCTGTCGATGCGGCAACCATTGGCTGGATACTTTGGAGGATATCATGAGCGCTGAGGCCGACAAAGCGCACATTGGCATTACCCGGATGAGAGGCAACTTCGGTTGGAGTAATAAGCTCAATTTCAACATCGGTGTTTTGTAGAAAGCCAACAAACTTGTCCCGAAGCGCGCGCGTGTGTTCCCAATCTGCCGTCGCGTCGTCGAGAAGAAGAGAGGCCGCTTCGCCCATGCCGACTATTAATTGTGTAGGCATTGTGCCGGATCGGAGGTTGTTCTGTTGGCCGCCGCCAAAGATTATCGGGGAGATTCGACCTTGAATGGATCGCTGAATATAAAGCGCGCCTACACCTTTTGGTCCATAAAATTTGTGGCTGGAAAGGCTAAGAGCATCGACGTGATGCGCAATATCGCTCGTCGAGGTGGCTAGTGGCGCTTGGGCACAGTCCGAATGCATCAGAGCGCCAACGCTATGGGCCAACTCAGAAATGGCGCCAATATCCTGGACGGTGCCAATTTCGTTATTGACGCTGATAGCTGACACCATGAGAACGTCGTCATCGAGCGCCCGTTCCAACCAATCAAGGTCGATTTGACCATTGGTGTCTACCGGTGCGAGTTCTGTGGCGGCACTAAAAAGATCGCGTGCTGCTTGAGCGGCAGATAGGACGCATTTGTGTTCTACGGCACTTACAATTATGCGATTACGTTTGGAGCCACGGGCGGCAATTGTTGCGCCCAAAATGGCTTGGTTGTTGGCTTCGGTCGCTCCAGACGTGAAAATAATCTCGTCACTCTCACAGCCCAAGTACGATGCGATTTTTGCGCTAGAATTCTCCACGGCTTGGTGTGCTTGCCACCCAATAATGTGATCAGCTGAGTGGGGGTTGCCAAACGACTCTCTGGAAAACGGAGCAATTGCCGCTAGGACGCGTTCATCGACCGGCGTTGATGCTTGATGGTCTAGGTAGATCGTGTTTCCAATTTTCATTATATATCAATCGATTAGTGGTGAAGCGTGTTTTCGTCTTGGCAAGCCCACTGATTGTTTCGAACTGGAGACTGTCTCCAGTTAGCGTTTGACGATATCGCATGAGTAAGCCTATTGTCCAACTGGACGATACCTCCAGGCGGACAATGAACATGATACGGGGCCCACTAGCGAGAGACGATTATCGCCCACAATTTTCAGGGCACGAAACATTCCCACTAAGATATGGATGGTTGAAAAAGGCGTTCGATGCTGTGTGTATGGAGCGCGGCACGGAAAACGCTAAAACCATTTTCTCAAACGAGGATGCAATTGCTCGATTCGGTGTTGGTCGAAACATGGTCACGTCTATTCGGCATTGGGCCATTTCTAGCGGAATCATTCAGGAAGGGAAGAACGGCTTTGAGGCAACGGATATTGGCCAGCTGATTTTTGGTGAGCGTGGGTATGACCCGTATATGGAACATCCTTGTACATTATGGCTCTTGCATTGGCATTTGGCCGGTCATCCAGAAAAGACGACATGGTTTTGGGCATTCAATCATTTCCAAGGTGGGGCCTTTGAGCGTGATCATCTTGTGAAGCCACTAGAAACACTTGCGGCTGAGCGTGAGTGGTTAAGGGTTGCTGTGGCCACGATTAAGCGTGATGTTGAGTGTTTTGTCCGGCTGTACGTTGCGAGGTCAGCGACAGGTGAAGGCAGTCATGAAGACGCATTGGAATCTCCACTCGCTGAGCTCGGCCTGATCCGTCCAGTCGGACGACGTGACGGATTCCGGTTTGTTAGAGGAGCTAAGCCCACTCTAGGCGATGGTGTGTTTCTTTACGCATTGATCGATTTCTGGGAACGCCATTCAACCGCAAGCACGCTATCGTTTGAGGCGATTGCGCATGAGCCAGGGTCTCCCGGGCGCGTCTTCTTATTGGATGAAGATGAGATTTTCAGTCGCTTGCAGGAGCTGGAGGATATTAGTGCTGGGGCTATGAGGTGGTCGGAAACGGCAGGTTTAAAACAAGTTATTCGCGATGGTCAAATCCACGTAAAAGACGCCATTAAACTGATCGGGGCTGATTACAACGTCCATGATACATGGGAGGCGGCGTAATGGTGCTTGCAGACCGTGTTCACATCGCTCGTCGGTTTCAGCGTGCCGTTCGTATTGATACGGATGTTGACGATGTTTCAGCATTAGAGGGATTTGTCTGTCCGCAATCATCTGCGAGCGTTTTGCTATCAATGGCGCGTCACTTGTCGGAATCGGATCACGGCGCGTTTACTTGGACGGGCCCTTACGGCAGCGGGAAATCAAGCTTGGTTGTTGCTCTAAGTGCATTGCTGTCGGGCAAACAGGCGCTGACGGTTTCTTCTGTGAAGGCAATCGGGGAAGAAACGTCGACAGCCATATTGGAAGCCATGCCGCCGAAGAGATCAGGGTGGTTGACCATTCCAGTTGTTGGGCGACGTGACAATCCTACGCAAGTAATTGGAGATGCGCTTACAACAGGGAAACATGCGCGGCAGCCAAAGGGTGGTTGGACGGAAAGCAAACTCATTGCAAAATTCAATGAGTTGGCGGAGCGAGATATTCGCTCGAAGGGTGGAGTGATATTGTTCATCGATGAGATGGGCAAATTCCTTGAGGGCGCAGCGCAAAACGGTGGTGATGTCTTTATTTTCCAACAGCTGGCTGAGGCTGCGTCGCGAAGCGGCGGTCGGCTGTTAGTTGTGGGAATCCTCCATCAGGCGTTCGAAGAATACGCTAACCGACTATCACGAGAGCAACGTGAAGAATGGTCGAAAATCCAAGGAAGGTTTGTTGACTTACCTGTGAATGTGGCTGGTGAAGAGCAGCTAAGTTTAGTGTCACGTGCGATAGAATCAGATGGTCACGATACGGGGATTGAAACAGTCGCATCAGTTGTCAGTACGCTAATTCGCGAGCAACGACCGGCGGCTTTTTCTCACTTGGAAGAAGTGCTTGTCGGGTGTTGGCCTTTGCATCCGGTAGTGGCTTGTTTGTTGGGGCCGATTTCCCGCAGAAGGTTTGGCCAGAACCAGCGTAGCATTTTCGGGTTTCTAAATTCTGCCGAACCGCAGGGGCTGCAGGAGTTTTTGCGCAATGCTTCCCAAGGTGATCTGTACACGACGGCTCGGCTTTGGGACTACCTGAAGTACAACCTAGAACCATCGATTTTGGCGTCGCCTGATGGCCATCGCTGGTCGTTAGCTGTGGAAGCAGTGCAGCGATGTGAAGCGCTGGGGGGTGATCAAACGCACCTGACAGTTCTAAGAACAATTGCCTTGATCGATATGTTTCGTGAGCGGTCCGGTTTGTTGGCGAGCGAGGGAGTGCTGCTTGCAAGTTATGATGGCCTTACAAAAAAGTCGCTTTCGAAGGTGCTTCGTCAGTTGCAAAAATGGTCGTTGGTTCTCTTTCGGAAGTTCGCTAACGACTATGCAATCTTTGCCGGCAGCGACTTTGATATTGAAAGCGCCGTTGAAGCGGCGCTTGCTGAAATGGGTGCGCTTGAGTTTTCCTCACTAAGGAAACTTGCAGATATCCATCCTATATTGGCCAAACGGCACTATCACAAAACGGGTGCGCTTCGTTGGTTTGATGTTGATCTGGTGCCGGCAAATGAGCTGCACAATGTAGCGAGCTGCTACAAGCCAGAGCGAGGTGCAATTGGACAATTTATCCTGGCCATTCCAACGGAAGGTGAGTCGGATAGGGTTTGCGAGGAGGCGGCCCGAAAAGCATCAGCTTTAGGAGCCGAGTGGGATATTGTAGTAGGAGTCTCTCCTCGGTCATGGGCGATCACAGATCTGACTGGTGAGCTATGGGCGCTGGAATATGTTCGGGCCAATAGCCATGAGCTCGCAGGCGATCCTGTGGCGCGTCGGGAGGTGAATGCACGTGTTGGGGATGTACGGGGGCGTTTGGAGAGCGAGCTGCAAAAGGCGTTTGATAATGCTGAATGGTATTGTAAAGGCCACGAGCCGAAGAGGTTGTACCAAGCTGAGCTGAACAGCTTGGCATCTGACCTGGCGGATCAGCGGTTTGATCGGTCGCCAATCATTTTCAATGAGCTATTGAATCGTATTAAACCATCTAGCAACGCGGTAGCCGCGCAAAACTTCCTACTGCGCCGGATGGTAATGAATGAGGGTGAGCCTCGATTGGGTATTGAGGGCTTTCCTGCAGAAGGTGGGCTATTTGCATCGTTGCTTGAAGCGAACGGTCTCTACGCTACGGATGGCGGTGAGTTAGCATTTAGAGAGCCGCCAAAAGGAAAGAACGACAAAAGCAATTTGCACCCGATCTGGCGGGCCGCAATCGACCATTTGAAGAAGAATGATGACCGAGCCGTCCCAGTCTCAGAGCTCTATGACCTTTGGCGCGCCGCGCCGTATGGCGTCCGTGACGGTTTGATGCCGGTATTGGTGGTGGCGTTCATGCTGTCTCGTCGGCAGAGCTTGGCGTTCTACCGGCAGGGAATTTTCCAAGGTCGTCTGCGTGATTTGGACATGGATTACCTCACAAAAGACGCAAGCGACATTCAATTGCGTTGGATGGACTTATCTGAACTGTCTCGCAAGTTGTTATCCGGAATGGCTGAGATTGTTCGCAAGCTCGATCAGTCAAACACTCTGACTAATCTCGCGCCAATTGATGTGGCGAGGGGGCTGATTGCGATTTACGTGGCTCTACCGCCGTGGACGCAAAAAACCATGCGCTTGTCGAAAAATGCGTTGCGTATCAGGCAGCTTTTTAAGAAGGCAAATGACCCAAACAAGTTCTTGTTTGATGATCTGCCCGAGAGCTTGGCTATTGAAGCTGATATTGGCTCAGAAGTGGGGGTGCGCCGGATCGTTGAGGCCGTGCATGAGGGCCTTGAGGAGTTGTGTGAAGCCTATCCAACTATGTTGAGGCGGCTGCGGGATGCGATGCTAGCAGAGCTGCAGGTGCCGAACACGCTTTCGCGGTCATTAGCCGAGCTGCGAGAGCGTGCGGAAAACGTCAAAGAGTTAATGGGCGATCTGAGATTAGATGCCTTTGTTGGAAGGCTTATCGAATTTGATGGTAGCGATGAGCATGTCGAAGGACTTGGGAGTTTAGCCGCGAACAAACCTGCACGTGATTGGGCTGATCCTGATATAGATAGAGCTGCAATTGAGCTGACAGTTCTTTCTCAGAAGTTTGTAAGGGCCGAGGCTTTCGCACGGGTAAAAGGGCGTGCTGACAAGCGCCATGCAATGGCTGTCTTTGTCGGCGTTGATGGCCGACCTACACCTATTTCGGGCGAGTTCGATGTAACGGATCGTGATCGGGCGGAAATTGATCGACTGGTTGATTTGTTTGAAGAGGCCCTCGAACGAGGCGACGCAAATAAGCGCAATATCGTGCTTGCTGCTCTGGCTGAGTTAAGTGCGCGCTACCTTGAGCCAGCAAAGCAGGAGGAAGAAAAAGAGGACCCTGCACAGAAGGCATTGTTCTCATGAGTAATGAAGAGCGGCATGTCCTAGGGCTTTCCGGCGGGCGCGATAGTGCGGCGCTAGCTGTCTACATGCGCCAAAACTTCCCTGAGCTTAACATCGAATATTTTTTCACCGACACCGGCAAAGAGCTACCGGAGGTCTATGAGTACCTTGGCCGTTTAGAGGGCTTTCTGGGGAAACCTATCAAGCGTCTTAACCCTGACAGAGATTTCGATTTTTGGCTAAAACAATACAATAGTTTTTTGCCGTCGCCCCAGACGCGATGGTGTACACGGAAACTGAAGTTACATCCGTTTGAGCTATGGCTCAGGCCGATGTTAGACGACGGAGTAAGAGTTTCGAGTTATGTGGCCATTCGGGCGGATGAAGAATACCGCGAAGGGTACAGTTCGAAACATGAAAACCTTGTAGTGCGCCTACCTCTCAAGGACGCGGGAATTGAGAAAGCAGGCGTGCTCGAAATACTGGATGGTTCGGGATTGGGGCTTCCGCGCTACTATGAATGGAGGTCGCGAAGTGGCTGCACATTCTGTTTTTTTCAACAAAAGATTGAATGGGTGCGGCTGTTAGAGCGCCATCCAGACTATTTTGATGAAGCCAAAAGCTATGAAAAAACAGCTGTTTCAAACGGCAGCCCATTTACATGGAGCCAAGGGGAATCTCTCACAGAGTTGGCGAAGCCAGAAAGGGTTGCTGTTATAAAGGCAGAGCATGAGCAACGGGTTGCGCGCCTTCGTGCCAAACAACAACCTAACCCGTTGAGGCCAGATAGCGAGCCAATCGACATTGATGAACTATACGGGCAGGCGAAGATGTGTCTGGCCTGTCACAAATGAATTTGGCATCACGCTGAAACGAATTCACCCTCAAATCGATGCAGGGAAAACAAATTGCTAAAGCTTTAAGGTTGCTCAATTTATCCGTTATTCATTGAGCGATGGCAAAGGCGGGAACATGGACCAGGGCTCCTCTGCGACAGAAGGCAAACGGACTTGGTTAGCCGAAAGTTACTTTGGCTTCCTTTCAGGACAAATTGCTGAGAGCATTCAATACCTGCACCGATCAATAGGGTGGGCAATCGCAACTGTCACGGCATCATTCGGGTTTGTATTCACTCGGGATCAGTTTGATTTGCTCAGTTTGGGCGCATCATTGTTTGGCTTGATCTTCTTATTTCATTTTGCGTACCGGGCTGCGCGAGGTTACGTGAATGTTCTTCGTTTCTCATATTTGCTTAAGAAAATATCTTTGGCTCGAATCGGCGATGGGCTTGATAGCCAGAATTGGGATGAGGGTATTCTAGGTCAATTGCGGGCCGATATTAGGACCTATCACATCGATTGGTCATGTCCGATATCCATCCCACGTTTAGTGGAGAACATGTTGACTAGTTTCGGGTTCGGATATTTTTTTACGTTCCAGATAATTTTGATCGTCTACTTAATCGTCGATATCTGGAGCGTCGAGACCATTCCCGGGATTATTTTTTCTACTGTTTTTGCGGTTGCGGTGTTGCTTTGGGAAGGGATTTGGGGGTTTTCCAAATCCGGGTATTTCAAGTCGATCAAGCCCACAGACAAACTTTGATCTGACCTCTGCAGTACGGTCTGAGTTTCAAGTTCTATGTAGTGGATTGCAGCTTGGAAGTTGTATCCTCGCTCATGCACTCAAAAATTGATTGCCGCACTTCAAGGGCATTAGTCAAATGGATGAAGTTCAGACAGTAAGGTTGAAAGAGGCTCTCGCCGATGCCCTGCCTCTCTATGTTCTTCCAAAAGACCCTGTTATTGAAGGTGTTTTGATCCCAGCGCTGCGAGCGAGTACTTCGCTCGATGTGATGATGGGGTATTTTTCCAGCGGTTCTTTTGCGGAGATTGCTCCTGGGCTCGCGACCTTCTTGCGAAACGGGGATTCTCCAATGCGAATGGTGATAAGCCCGTTTCTGACTGACACAGACTTTGAGACGCTCACGAAGAACGAAGATGAACTTGTTAAATTGGCAGAGCAATTAGTTTTCGACGGTTCTCCCGATGAGGATCAGTTCGTTCGACACACCTTTGAATGCCTTGCTTGGTTGATTTCGCAAGGGCGTTTGTCCATTCAAATAGCAGTAATGCGGAATGCGTTGTTTCACCCGAAAGTTTGGTTGTTTTCAGATAGACAAGATCGAGCAGCATTACACGGCTCAACAAATTTCACAAAAAAAGGCTTATCGAAAAATAAAGAGCAACTGACGCTATCTCGAGAATGGAGGGGTGACGAGCCGACATTTCATATCAACCGACTTCAAACAGAGTTTGACGATCTATGGTCAGGTGGGGATGAGGATTGCTACGTGATGCGATTGCCCGATGCCATAGAGCGAAAAATCGTCGAGCACTACAAAACCGAGATTGTGCCGGACGAGGACAAAATCAGACATCTTTGGCAAAAGGCACACCAGCTGCCCGAACCCACCGATGACATCCCGCGAGAGGCGGAGCTGAAAATACCGCCACACCTCATATACGACCGAGGGGAATTTGCTCACCAAGGTTTGGCGGTAGAAAGTTGGTTTTCTGTTGAAGGGCGTGGCGTCCTCGAAATGGCGACGGGTGCGGGTAAGACCATCACCTCAATGATTTGCGCCACAAAACTACAAGAAAAAGTCGGGAAAGTTTTGGTTGTAGTGTCAGCTCCTTACCGACCGCTTATCGAACAATGGTGCGGAGAAATTCGAGAGTTTGGGGTGCGTCCAATCAATCTTTCAGCAGCGGGTGGACCAGAAAAAAGAACCCGCGAGATTAAACAGGCCGGACGCCGCCTTAGGATCGCAGGATCGAGAGCTGAAGTCCTGGTCGTAAGCAACGATACGCTTTGCACAGAGCAATTCATCGATTCAATTTCCGGGATTGACGTGCCTAAACTCATAATCGCGGATGAGTGCCACAATCTTGGTTCGGCGTCGTTCACGGAGAACCCACCCGAAGTTTTTGATTATCGTCTTGGCCTATCAGCGACTCCGGTTCGCCAATACGACGAGGAAGGCACTGAAAAGCTGATGGCGTTTTTTGGTGAGCCATGTTTTTCCTTTACCCTCGAAGAGGCGATAGGCAAATGTTTGACCGAGTATGACTACCACGTCCATTTCGTCGAATTAGGGAACGATGAGATGAAAGAGTGGATAGAGCTGTCGCACAAAATCGCCAGCCAAGCCTGGAAGATCAAGTCTGGGCAAAGCGACCCCTATCTAGATAACCTGCTACGCCTTCGGCGCCTGGTACTTGAAACTGCACAAGGCAAGCTCAGCATCCTTGACGGATTGCTTGATGACGAGGGCGCTAGGTCCCTTAGGTACACGTTGATTTACGCGACGGATAAGCAGCCAGAGCAGCTAGAACTTGTAAATCGAAGCTTGCAGCGCCGTGGCGTTCTTTTTCACCAGCTGACGGATGAGGAGACCCGAAATCGAGATCAGACCAAGAGGATTTTGGCGACGTTTCAGACTGGTGATCTGCAGGTTCTCACTGCAAAGCGTGTGTTGGATGAGGGGGTAAATATTCCGCAAATCAAGCTCGCGTTCATTCTAGCAAGCACCACCGTAAAGCGACAGTGGGTCCAAAGACGGGGCCGTTTACTACGAACGTGCAAGGCAATTGGGAAGACGCATGCCGAGATACACGATTTTGTAGTCTTGCCACCTGATACATCATCGTCGAAGATGTATGAACTGGACCCTGATGCGAGAAAGATTGTGCGATCTGAGCTCGAGCGAGTGTGGGAATTTGCACGCCTGAGCCGAAACGGGCCAAGGAAGGGCGGGCCGTATGAGGCGGTTCGACATCTTCAGGAATTGGCGAATGAGAGCGTCTTGGACTGATGGCCTACAATGACAAGAAGATTTTACAAGTTTTGCTTGGTGAGCTTGGCGACGTGCCCGAGAGATGCGAAGGGTATCGCGAGGAATTGGGCCATCTTCTTGGTGATGTTCTTAACTTGGAACGAGGCCATTCGATTGCGCGGACAAATGTAGTCAAACAAATCGCCGACCAGGTCAATACGGTCGGCATGTTCCTGCATAAAAATCGTTCCGGTGTAGAGAGTGATCAATGAAGCTCCTCCGCGCCCGCATCGAAAATTTCCGCCTTCTCAAGGAAGTGGAATTTGAGTTTGCCACATCGGCAACGCGGAACCTGACAGTTATTCGAGCCGCCAATGAAAGTGGTAAGACCACCCTCCTGACTGCGCTTCAATGGGGGTTGTTTGGTGATGATGCATTGCCTGAACGCGGCAAGAGTTTTCGCTTGAGTCCATTGGACGCATCTAGCGGGGAGAGAGCAACTCCCACAGTTTCGGTGGAAGTTGATTGCGAAATTCCAATGCGCACCGGTGTACGCACGTATCGTCTTATTCGATTCGTAACAGAGACCGTTCAAGGTGGTGAGTGGAATCGTGGGAGCACGAACGTCAATTTGTTTCATCTGACGCCGAATGGTGCGCAGCAAGTTGAGAATGCCGAAGCTCACATTCGCCCGCACCTTCCGAAAGAGCTTCGGGAGGTGTTTTTTACTGATGGTGACCGGGCGCTGAGTTTCATCGAGGGGGCTAGAGGCGACCAGATGAAACGTGTTGAGGGCGCAATTCGGTCGTTGCTCGGCCTTGGTGTCATCGAGGAAGCCTTGAGCCATGTGCGCAAGGTGAGTAGCGATATCAATCAGAAGGTGCGGAAAGAGTCGGGCAGCAGAATTGAGCTGGAGGCTGCCACTAAAAAACTAGCCGAGCTTCAAGATGAAATCCCGAAATTGGAGGAAGAGTATCGTCTGGCGAAGGAAGAACGAGTCAATTTGGAAGGGCTCGAGCAGGACGCCGATGCAAAACTGTCAGAGGCTCTTCGCAAGGGAAATCGCGAGGAACTTGAAAAACAACGGAAGGCCGCAATTCAATCTCGTCAATTGGCTGAAAAAGATTCTGCACAGGCGGCACGTGATCATGCGGCACTTTTTAAAAGCGAACTACTGGGTAAGCACCTATTGGCAGGGCCGTTTCAGAAAGCAAAAACGATTCTCGACGGGTTGCATAGCCAGGGCAAAATACCAAATCAAACCATCCCTGTCCTCGAAGACCGGCTAAATCAACCGGCATGTATTTGTGGCGAGAGTTTGGATGAGAGTGATCCAGACGGACAAAAGCGGCGAGAGCATATTCAGCATTTGATTGAAGACAGCCGAAACGCTGATGAGATCCAGAAGAAAGTCACAGCGCTTTTTTACAGTGCGCAAGATTTGCTGAAACCTGTAGAAGGGCGCACTTGGGTTGACGAGTACAGTGATGTGTTTGAGCGACGGCAGCGTGCAAATACTCGGCGGCAAGAGCACGGTGAGGCCGAGAGCGAGGCTGAAGCGAAGATTGCGCAGCTGCCGGACATTGATATCCAGCAATTACGCACCACCAGGAATCAGTATCGTGAGCAAGCTAAGGATGCGCAAAGTAGGGAAATTCGTCTGAGTGCGTTACTTGATGCGAAACAACGAGAGGTGAGGGAAGCAGAGCGAGATCGTGAAAAGCTACTCCAGCAAGACGAAAAAGGCATGAAGTTTGTTGCTGAGCTGGAGGTTGCAAAAGACCTTCAGGACGTCATGAACAACGCACTAGAAACGATGAAAACGCGAGAGCTCGCGCAAGTCAGCGAGCGAATGAACGCATTGTTCCTCGACATGATCGGGGCTGACGCTTCTCAGCGATCCATTATTACACGCGCTGAGATTACACCTGAGTTCAGGATTGTTGTTTTCGGTCGTTATGAGCAGCCGCTTGATCCGTCCCAAGACTTGAATGGGGCGTCTCGTCGCGCATTGACAATAGCCTTCATTTTGGCGCTAACAAAAGTCAGTGAGGTTGAGGCGCCCAATGTGATCGATACGCCACTTGGAATGACGAGTGGTTATGTGAAGACGGCGATATTGCAATTGGCGGCGCAGCAAAGTTCCCAATTAGTGTTATTCCTGACCCACGATGAAATCAAAGGCTGCGAAGATATACTTGATACCTACGCTGGGCAGGTTCATACGCTGACCAATCCCGCACACTATCCAAAAATTCTCGTCAATGATCCGGGAGTCAATGACACTCAAGTGTTGCTGTGTGAGTGCGACCATCGATCTCATTGCGAAATTTGCGAGCGGCGCGAGACCATTGAAATGGACCTTAGTTCAGGTGAGACAAGTCGTTTGGAGGCACAAGCGCTATGAATGCGTTCGCTTCATCAGACATCCACTTGCCAGAAAAGTTTCAAGAGTATTTTCATGCATACTGCCTAACGCGTGCAGAAGGAACACGGAACGACCCTGAGGATAGTCCGTTTCCTCGTATGGTCGACATGTGGTTTCTGGCGGTTTGTATTGCTGCGAAAGAGGGTTTGTCTCCGGAGTTTGATGCGAAAGGCAAAACGTACAAAGCAATCGAGGGGACTGTATTTGGAAGCGATAGTTGGCGCTCAAACGCACTAATGTTACTTGCCATATCGCATACTGGTGACGTCGATGTTACCGACCGACCCAACGAAATGATGAAGATCGCCAATGCATATGCATTAGCAGGGTTGCCCCGCTTGATATCGATATTAGAAGAAAGAGATGGTGATACTGCCCTTGACTACCTCTCCGACGTCGTTGCCGAAATGACTTCCTGACTCGGTTCGGTTTCTTTTGGGGGCTAGACGTCACGGCTGGTATTAAGTTGTTGAGCTTCGCTCCCGATATCTAGCCGCGTGAAGATCGAGGATTGAGCTACTCCCCGGAATTCGGACACTGACATAAGCTACGATTTGCAGTCTGCTGGTCTTCAAGGAGAAGGAGATCAGAGATGTCGAAACGCAAACAGCACGCGCCGGCGTTCAAGGCGAAAGTGGC